>OLNM01002953.1_pt1 | contig 10019 bp, 8 predicted proteins | sample 1672391 | NCBI WGS metagenome assembly OLNM01 (sample SAMEA3136680, study PRJEB25190) | human gut metagenome | reverse complement strand
CTGCCGCACCTCGCTCGCCGTATCGGCACTTAGAATTATGCGGTATTGCCTTAAATATTTTACGTTTACAACAGATCAGATGCTGAACTGCACGGCGCAGAAGGCGGCATAGATGCACAGCAGTGCAATGCCCTGCGGGCGGCTCAGCTTGCCCTTGATCAGAGCGGGCAGGGTGAGCAGCAGCATCACGGCAAACATGACCGGGATATCCATCACCAGCGAGGCGTTCATGCCTGCGATGGTGGAGTTCTGCGGGATGCTGAAGGGTGCCAGCGTGACAGACACGCCGCTGACCAGCACTAGATTGAACACGTTTGCACCGATGACGTTGCCCAGCGACAGCGCGCCGTGACCCTTGGCCAGCGAGGTGATGGCGGTGACCAGCTCCGGCAGCGAGGTGCCCAGTGCCACAAAGGTCAGCGCAATGACCGACTCCGGCACGCCCAGCGCCTGTGCGATGAGGGTGCCGTTGTCCACCAGCAGGTCAGCGCCCACAGCAATGAGCACTGCGCCGATGGCCAGCAGCCCCAACTCCTTGGCAAAGGGGCCTTCCTCAGCCTGCTCTTCCTCTTCCGGGGCGGGGGTATTTTTCATAGCCAGCACGTTGCACACGATGTAAGCCACGAACATGGCCAGCAGGATCAGGCCCACCGGGCGAGTGAAGGAGCCGGTGGTGTAGGCCACACCGGCATAGAAAGCGGCAGCCACAAAGAAGAAGGCCACCGGGGTGCGCAGGCTCTTGGGGTCAACCTTGCCCGGGCGCACCGCAATGGTGATGGCGGCGATCAGTGCAGCGTTGCAGATGACCGAGCCGATGGCGTTGCCGTAGGCGATCTCGCCATGACCGGTGAGGGCAGAGGTGGTGGACACCATGACCTCCGGCAGGGTGGTACCGATGGACACCACCGTGGCACCGATGAGCAGCTCCGGCACATGGAAGCGGCGGGCGATGCCGGTGGCACCGTCCACAAACCAGTCGCCGCCCTTGATCAGGCACAGCAGACCCACGATAAATAACAGAACAGGGATCAGCATAATATCTCTCCTTTTTAATAATAGCGGCAGAGGCACAAAAAAAGACCTTTATCACATCCAGCCCAAAACGGGAAAATGTGATAAAAGTCTCAAGCATCCGGTACTGCATCGGGCATTTCTGCCGGGGGTGTCGCTGCAGCACAGCGCACCCGTTTTTCAACTAAAGTACGCCCCTTACTCCCTTTTATCCAGAGAATATTATACCTGTTTTCCAGCAAAAGCACAAGGGAAAATATGAGATTTATTCTGCCTTGGTCACTTTTTTGGCGTTGGGGTAAATATGCTCCATGCGGGCGTTGTCGAAATGCTCGTCAAGGAACACTTCCAGCTGGCCGTTGGGCGCATCGCCGCTGGTGCGGGCATCGTACCGAGCCAGTGCCAGCGCGCTGGTAAGCATATTCACCGCCATGAATACCGCCAGCGCTGCTGTCATCCACGGACGGATATGGCTGCGCACCTTTTTCATCAGCTCCAGCACCAGCGGGTAGCCGTAGCGCATCCACATCACCGCCGCAATGCCCCAGAAAAAGCAGTACAGCAGGTTGATGCGCCCGCCTAGATTGAACTTGAACTTGCTGTAATCCCAGAACACGGTACCGAACAGCAGCTCTGTAACAGCGCTGCACACATATTCATATACGCCGCCCAGCACTGTGCCAAAGGCAAAAAGATAGCGGTCGCTTTTATCCTGATTCTGCCGCAGCAGCACGGTAGCCATGGCCAGCGCCAGCCCCCACACCACGCTGAAAGGCCCCCATACCAGGCTGGAACGGCTCATCCGCACCCCGGCGGTCAGGCGGCAGAACACGGTCTCCACCATGTCGCCCAGAAACGCCCCGATGACAAACAGCCACAGCAGGTCTGCCGCGCTGAGGAAGTCGGCTTTCCCCTTCTGCACTGCCGTGGGCTGCCGCCGGGCGGCCTCCGGGTAGGCGCGCTGGATGCGCTTTTCCACATACACGGCAATGCGGCGGCGCAAGGTATCGGATCGCGCCTCCAGTTTCTGGTTCAGCTGTTCCAGCACCGGGTGTTTGGCCGCATAGTGCCCCACCAGCACGGCCGAACCGATCTGGTCCAGCACCGCCACCGTCAGCTGCGAGGCGATACCCTGTCCGCAAAACCGATCGGGAACGCCCGTATGGGTAACGGCGATACACCCGGGCCCGCACTCCTCGTAATCCACCACTGCCGTAGCACCGTCCAGATCGAATTCATAACGTCCGAGCGCCTTATTATTCTTCAATTCATACTTTTTCATAACCATCGAATATTGATTGTATGCAAAGAAGAACAAAATCCGCACCGCAACCCACATTTCGGGAAAGAAAAAACCGGACCGGACAAATTGCCCGGTCCGGTATCGCAATCCGCACGAATCGGCTACGCCTTGCCGGCCGATCCGAGAACTTTCTCGCATTTGTGCATGTAGAGCTTCTTCATCTCCTCGCGGGCCGGCCCCAGGTATTTGCGGGGATCGAACTCTGCGGGTTTGTCGGTCAGCACCAGACGCACGGCGGCCGTCATGGCCAGACGGCTGTCCGAGTCGATGTTGATCTTGCAAACGGCGCTCTTGGCGGCACGGCGCAACTGCTCCTCCGGAATGCCGATGGCATCCTTCAGCGCACCGCCGTGCGTATTGATGATATGCACGTACTCCTGCGGCACGGAAGAGGAACCGTGCAGCACGATCGGGAACCCGGGGATGCGTTTCTCGATCTCCTCCAGGATGTCGAAACGGAGTTCGGGCGGCACGAGCACGCCGTCCGCATTGCGCGTGCACTGCTCGGGCTTGAACTTATTGGCTCCGTGCGACGTGCCGATCGAGATGGCCAGCGAATCCACGCCGGTCTTCTTCACGAAATCCTCCACGTCTTCGGGACGGGTGTAGGTATGGTGTTCGGCCGAAACCTCGTCCTCGACACCGGCCAGCACACCCAGCTCGCCCTCCACCGTCACATCGTGCTTGTGAGCATACTCCACGACCTTCTTCGTCAGCGCCACGTTCTCATCGTAAGGCAGGTGCGAACCGTCGATCATCACCGACGAGAAACCCATATCGACGCAATCCTTGCAAAGCTCGAAAGTATCGCCGTGATCCAGATGCAGCACGATCGGAATGTTCTTACCCAACTCCTTGGCATACTCCACGGCACCCTGGGCCATGTAGCGCAGAATGGTCGGATTGGCATACTTGCGGGCACCCGACGACACCTGCATAATCACGGGCGACGAAGTTTCGACGCACGCCTGCACGATGGCCTGCATCTGCTCCATGTTATTGAAATTGAAAGCGGGAATGGCATACCCACCCTTGATCGCCTTGGCAAACATCTCGCGGGTATTCACCAGGCCCAATTCTTTATAAGATACCATAATTATATAATAATTTAAGAATTTATGCGTTTCAATCTTTACAAAATTAAACATTATTTCCTAAAGAACAGGCACTTTCCCGAATAAAAATCAGACGGGAGAAAAAATAGCGCTCAAACGGAATATTCTGATTTTATTTTAGTAAATTTGCGAATAATTGGCAATTTTTCTAACGCTACAATAAAGACCTCAACACCATGTCGGAATTCATCTATCAAGAACCATTCCCGATCGAATGTGACAAGACGCAATATCGTCTGCTGACCAAAGAGTATGTCAAGATCGTCGAATGCGACGGACGCCGCATTCTCAAGGTCGATCCCAAAGGTATCGAACTGCTGGCCCGCGAAGCCTATACCGACGTATCGTTCTACCTGCGCCCGGCCCATCTGGAGCAACTCCGCCACATTCTGGAGGATCCGGAAGCTTCCGACAACGACAAATTCGTGGCCTACACCATGCTGCTCAACCAGACGGTCGCCGCCGAAGGCGAACTGCCGACCTGCCAGGACACCGGCACGGCCATCTGCATCGGCAAGAAGGGCGAGAATGTCTTTACGGGAGCGGACGACGCCGAATGTATCGCCCGGGGCGCCTACGAAGCCTACAAGGAGCGCAACCTGCGCTATTCGCAGGTGGTGCCCTTCACGATGACCGAGGAGAAGAACTCGGGCACGAACCTGCCCGCACAGATCGATCTCTACGCCGACAAAGGCAACGAATATAAATTCCTGTTCATCACCAAAGGCGGCGGCTCCGCCAACAAAACCTTCCTCTACCAGCAGACCAAAGCGCTGCTGAACGAGAAATCGCTTCTGGAATTTTTCCGCTCGAAACTCATGGATCTCGGCACCTCGGCCTGCCCGCCCTACCACCTGGCCATCTGCATCGGCGGTACGTCGGCCGAGATGTGCCTCTCGACCGTGAAGAAGGCTTCGGCCGGCTACCTCGACGAGCTGCCCACTTCGGGCAACGAGGGCGGCCGCTGCTTCCGTGACCTGGAGTGGGAGGAGAAGGTGCTCAGGATCTGCCAGCAGAGCGGTGTTGGCGCCCAGTTCGGCGGCAAATACCTCGTGCACGACGTGCGCGTGATCCGTGCCCCGCGCCATGCGGCTTCATGCCCCGTGGCCATCGGCGTGAGCTGCTCGGCCGACCGCAACATCAAAGCCAAAATTACCGAAGAGGGCATCTTCCTCGAACAGCTCGAGAAGAACCCGGCCCGCTTCCTGCCCAAAGAGGCCCCCGCCATGTCGCCCGCCGTGGACATCGACCTGGATCAAGGCATGGACAAGGTGCGCGAAATCCTCTCCAAATATCCGATCAAAACGCGCCTGAACCTGCGCGGCACGCTCATCGTGGCCCGCGACATCGCCCACGCCCGCATCAAACAGATGCTCGATGAGGGCAAGCCGATGCCCGAATATTTCAAGAAACACCCGATCTATTACGCCGGTCCGGCCAAGACGCCGAAAGGAATGCCTTCGGGCAGCTTCGGACCCACGACGGCAGGCCGTATGGATCCTTACGTGGATCTGTTCCAGGAGCACGGCGGCTCGCTGATCATGCTGGCCAAGGGCAACCGCTCGCAACAGGTGACGGACGCTTGCCGAAAACACGGCGGATTCTACCTCGGTTCGATCGGCGGTCCGGCGGCTGTGCTGGCCAAAGATTCGATCAAATCGGTCGAAGTGGTCGATTTCCCGGAACTGGGTATGGAAGCCGTCCGCAAGATCTACGTCGAAAACTTCCCGGCCTTCATCCTCGTGGACGACAAAGGCAACGATTTTTTCGCGCAGCTCAAACACTAAACGCTCCGCCCCGGCCGTTATAGGGGCAACCAAGGAAACAGACAGTCAATGAAAGGTTTTTTCTGTAAAATAACCCTCGCATTATGTTTCGTAATCTTCGTCGGCTCCGCAGCAAGAGCCGACGAGGTTACTTTCAGCGCCAACGCCCCGATGGTCGTCACGGCAGGCGAAAGTTTCCGGGTGGAGTTCTCGCTCAACGCCACGCCCGACGACGATTCGTTCGAAGCGCCGGATTTCGGGGCGTTCGACGTACTGGCCGGCCCGGCGATCTCCCAGGGACACTCGATTCAGATCATCAACGGCGCGATGACCAAAAACGTCAATTATACGATCACCTACGTATTGTTGGCGCAGGACGCGGGCAACATCACGATCGGTCCGGCTTCGATCAAGGTCGATAAAAAAAGATACAAGACCCAGCCTCTGCCAATCGAGATCTCCGACAAGCCGTCGGCAGGCAGCGCCCAGGCTTCGCAGGGAAATTCAGGCTCTTCGGATAAAAGTATCGAGGAGGAAGCCCAGGGACAGATCGCCAAAGACGATCTGTTGCTGCGCGTCCACATATCGAAACAGTCGGTCTTCAAAGGCGAACCCCTGCTGGCGACCTTCAAGCTCTACCGCCGGGTGGCGATCGTGGGCTACGAAGACATTAAATTCCCCTCCTTCAACGGCTTCTGGACACAGGACATCGACGTTTCGAACGCCATGTGGCAGCGTGAAACCCTGAACGGCAAGGTCTATGAATCGACAGTCGTAAAAGAGTGTCTGCTCTACCCGCAGCAGGCGGGTACGCTCGTGATCGAACCCGCAACGATCACCGCCATTGCACAGGTTATCGTACAGAGCCGCCGCAACATCGATCCGTTCTTCGGCGGCGGGCACGAAGTCTATAATCTGCGGCGCAAGTTGCAGACGCCCCGCGTGAACATCACGGTCAAAGAGCTCCCTGCGGGCGCTCCGGCCAGCTTTACGGGCGCCGTCGGCAAATTCTCCATGGAGGCATCGCTCTCCGCAGACCAACTGGCGGCCAACTCGGCCGGGACCTTCACGGTGAAAATCACGGGACAGGGCAACCTGCCTTTCATCCAGGCTCCGAAACTGACGCTGCCCGCCTCGTTCGAGCAATACAACGTCAAAACCACCGAATCCATCCAAACGGCGACTGCGGGAACCTCCGGCTACCGGCAATTCGAATATCCGTTCATCGCGCGCGCCGAAGGGACGTACCGTATCGATTCGATCCTTTTCACCTACTTCAATCCCGACCGCCGGGAATATGTGACCCTCTCCTCGCAAAGCTTCCCGCTGCAAATCACACCGGATGCCAACGGCGGAGAGAGCTACATGATCAAAGGACTCTCCAAGGAGGACGTTCAGATGCTGGGACAGGACATCCGTTTCATCCGCCTGGGCAAGGCACGCCTCCAGCCGATGCGCGAGCCATTCTTCCTGAGCGGACTCTATATCGGACTGCTGGCTGCGATTCTTGTCCTTTTCGCCGGAACTTACATCGCGCTGCGCAAGCAGATCCGCGACAGCCAGAATGCGGCTCTGATCCGGGGCCGGCGGGCCAACAAAGTGGCCATTCAGCGTTTCAGGATAGCCAAGAACTATATGGAAGAGCACAACCAGCACGCCTTCTACGAAGAGATGCTGAAGGCTTTATGGGGGTATATGAGCGATAAATTCAATATCCCGGTAGCCAATCTCACCAAGGAAAATGTCCGCGAGGAGCTCCACAAGCGCGGAGCCGCGCCGGAAGACACCCAGCTTTTCTCGGAACTCATCACCCGCTGCGACGAAGCCCAATATTCGCCGGTGGCTTCGGCCCGTATGAGCGACGTATATCGGGACGGCCTCGAACTGATTTCCCGCATCGAATCGATCATCAAACGCTAAAAGCCATGAAACGATATATTCTCTTTCTCCTCGCCACGCTGTTGAGCGCGGCGGTTTCGGGGCAGACTGCCGCCCGAACCGATTCGCTGGCTCAACACCCGCAATCGGAGCAAACCGCCTCGGCAGCTTACGCATCCGATCCCGACAAGTTGTGGGATCAGGCCAACACGGCTTACATCAACAACGACTTTCCTACGGCAATTTCGCTTTACGAAACAATTCTGTCGAGCGGCAGGCAATCGGGCAAACTCTACTATAACCTGGCAAATGCCTATTTCAAGGAGCAGGAAATCGGTCGGGCGATCCTCAACTACAACCGGGCGCTGAGGCTCAATCCCGGGAACGAAGACATACGCTACAACCTGCAAGTCGCCGAGAAAATGACCAAAGACCACATCGACGCCGTCCCCGAATTTTTCGTCAAGACCTGGTTGTCGAATCTGCGCAACCTTTTGAGCAGCACGACATGGGCCGTCCTCTCGCTGGTCTTCCTGGCAGCAATGCTCGGCTCAGCGCTTTTCTACCTGCTCTCCCGTCGTCTGGTACGACGCAAGATAGGATTCTACGGCACCGCAACAGCCTTTCTGCTGCTGGTACTGACCCTCTGCTTCGCAGCCATCGACCGCCGGGAGGCGATCGACCGCACATCGGCCGTCGTACTGCGGGATGCCGTCGCCGTCAAAAGCTCTCCCAATCAGAACTCAACCGATCTCTTCATTCTGCACGAAGGCACCAAAGTAGAAATTTCGGACCGTCTGAACGGCTGGTGCGAAATCACCATCGCCGACGGCAAAAAGGGCTGGATGGAGTGCTCGACGTTCGAAACCATCTAAAAAACCGGATCCGCCCCTGCGAATCCAAAAATTTCCAAGAACGTGTCCAGACTGCTTCAAGACGTGACCGGAGAACTGTCGAAACTCCCAGGCATCGGACGCCGCACGGCGTTGCGCCTGGCGATCCACCTGCTGCGCATGGAACCCGATTCGGTAAGCGACATGACACGCAGCATCGACCGATTCCGCCGCGACATCAAATACTGCAAATTGTGCAACAACCTCTCGGATGAAGAAATCTGTCCGATCTGCGCCGACCGGGAGCGCGACCATACGACCGTCTGTGTCGTAGAACAGGTCGCCGACGTACTCTCGATCGAAAATACCCGCCAGTACCGTGGACTCTATCACGTATTGGGCGGTGTAATCTCTCCGATGCAGGGCATCGCCCCTTCGGACCTGAAGATCGACCTGCTGATCGAGCGGATCGCCCAGGGGACAATCCGGGAAGTGATCCTCGCCATCTCGACCTCGGTCGAAGGCGAAACAACCCTGTTCTATCTGCTCAACCGGCTGCGCCAATACCCGCAGGTGAAAGTCACGTCGATCGCCCGGGGGATCGGCTTCGGCGACGAACTGGAATACGTGGATGAACTGACGATTACTCACGCACTGATGAACCGGCGGGAAATCGAATAGGAAACTCGCGCCCGGAAAATCCGCACCTCCGCCAAATACAAAGCAACCGCGAATATCCGAAACGAATATTCGCGGTTGTTTTTCCACCGGGCCGACATTTCACCGCTGATCGACGAAATGAAGCTTATCGGTATCGAATCCCTGTTTTTCGACCTGTTCCAGAATCCGGGCCAGCACCTGCGTAGATAATCGAGGTCGGCGAGCGAGAATCCATAAATATTTGGCCGATCGGCCGCTTACGACGACCCACTGCCGCTCGGCAGCGGAATCGCATGCCGGCATCGTATAGTCGCTATAAAAAAACCAAAAAGACGAAACCCGCAGGCATTCGTAATCGGCAGACAACCGACCTTTTGCACTCGAAATCCGGTCCCGGCCCGTTCTGCCGTCCTTGCCCCGATAGACGATTCGCATTTTACTTTCCGACAATAATCGGTAAACCACCCGGGATCCGACCGTCCCCTCCTGAAACGGATGATCGAAACGAGCGATCTCGTACCACTCGCCGACATACAAATCGGGATTCGCCCACGGTCCACAGCCGACAGCGGCAACGACCGGTCCCCGACCGTACGCGGCGCCCGCCACAAGCAACATCGTCGCAAACAGCATATATTCGATTTTCACCCTGGTCATAACGAGGGTGTATCGCATATTCTATACCGGATTACGTCTATTGCAAAGATTCCTGCAAACTTTTCAACGTGCGGTAAATTCCCTCGGCATCATAACCGCACTGGGCATACAATTGCGCGGGCGTTCCATGTTCGACAAAACGATCCGGAATACCCAGGCTCACGACCTTCGGCAGATAGCCGTGCTCGCAGAAGAACGCGACGACAGCTTCTCCCACGCCGCCGCGCAAGGCTCCGTCCTCGACGGTCACCACACAACGGAACTTACGTCCGACCTCGTGCAGCAGCTCCTGGTCGAGCGGCTTGGCGAAACGCAGGTCGTAATGGGCCACCCGAATCCCGTCCGCCTCCATACGCGCAATGGCCTCGGAAGCAAAATTGCCGACCGTACCGATCGTAAGGACCGCAATCCGCTCCCCTTCCTTCAGGCAACGCCCCCGCCCGATTTCCATCGCAGCGAACGGCTCATCGCGCCAGGCGACGCCCGCTCCGTTACCGCGCGGATAGCGGATGGCGACGGGGCCTTTGATCTCGTTCACCGCACGGTCAAGCATCGTGCGCAGCTCTGCAAAGTTCGACGGACACAGCACCGTCATATTCGGAATTTCCGAGAGGAATGTCGCATCGAAAATGCCGTGATGCGTCTCTCCGTCCGCGCCGACCATGCCCGCGCGGTCGACCGCGAAGACAACATGCAGGTCGGAGAGCGCCGTGTCGTGGATGAGCTGGTCGTAGGCGCGCTGCAAAAAGCTCGAATAGATCGCCACGACCGGCGTGAGCCCCTGCTTGGCCATGCC
>OLNM01002942.1_pt1 | contig 10042 bp, 6 predicted proteins | sample 1672391 | NCBI WGS metagenome assembly OLNM01 (sample SAMEA3136680, study PRJEB25190) | human gut metagenome | reverse complement strand
CCTGCCCCACAAGCCGGCGATGTCCGCCCTTTTGCATCTGACAGAAGCGTGCCAGAAACAGCACTGCCAGCGGAACAGCCGCCATCCAGACGGAAAGCTTCGTCGGACACGACAGAAAGATGCAGTTCTTTGTCAAAATAGTCGGCTATCGGCGGGATATTCTTGTTCTTGCGGACAAGGATGGTGATATCATTCAGTGTTACGCCCTCTTCCAGCAGCCGTTGCACCTCTTCTCCTAAAGCGAGAAGGGTCTGCTCTGTATAGTTGTGTTCATCGTCCGGTTCCAGGAAGGTGGCTTTTACGTAGCCGTACTCCGTGCTCTTGGGCGATTCCTGCACTACGTCGGCATAAGCGCGTTTCAGGGGTAGGCAATCCTCTTTCAGTTCGTTCAGGTGTAATGCATTGAGGTAGTCTATGGCAGCGGTAAATACCTGGTTGTTGAAACGGATAATGTTGGTTTCGCTACGCCGGTTTGTTTTTAGGGTTTCCACACGGACGGGGAAGGAGTTTAAGTTTAATTCTTTATTTCCCAAGCTGTTCAGTATTCCCCAGTCCCCGTTCCGCCAGCGGTAGATGGACTGCTTCACATCTCCCACAATCAGACTGTCGGCTCCTTGCGAAAGTCCTTCGAGCAACAGCAGACGGAAGTTGTCCCATTGCATGCGGCTGGTGTCCTGGAATTCGTCAATCATGACGTTGCGTATGTTGGCGCCGATTTTCTCGAAGACGAACGAAGAGTCACCCTCGCGCACCAATTTGTGCAGCAGGGCGTTGGTGTCCGAAAGTAGAAAGCGGTTATGTTCTCGGTTCAGTGTACGTACCTCTTCGTCAATATGGTTGAGGAGTTGTAGTTTGTTGAGATGCTGGAGCGAGAGACGGCAACTGTTCAGGGTGCGGTTGCGTTGCGGACGCATTCTTTCGGCTTCCTGCAGTAGAGGTATCAGGCTGGTTTTTGCCAGACAGATGATGTCGTCCTTCCGTGAGGATGTTTTCGTTGCCCAGTTTTTTGCATCTGCCAGGCTGTTTTGCAGGGTGGCGTTCAGCACATCTTTGTCAGACAGTCTGCCGTCGCGCAGTTTGCGGAAGTAACTGCCGATGCCTCGGGCACCTCCTTTCAAGTCTTCGGGAGTGAGGGCATGCCCTTCCAGTTCGCCTTCAAACTGGTCGTAGAAACTTTTCATCTGTTCCAGAGCCTCGGTTTCCATATCGCGCAGCACATCCCGGTAGAGTTTCAACGTGTTCGGAGTACGAAGGCATTGCCGTAGTTTTTCGCCGCGTTCTATGTAGCTTTCATCGAAGATGTTTCGTCCGAAACTTTTCACCTCATTCGATACGTTCCAGCGTTTGTCGTCGCGGATGCGCTCGTCGATGTAGTCCAGCAGCCATGCCAGCACGGGAGAAGTGGGGGTAAGCTTCTCGATGAGGCTGTCTACGGCATCACTCAGCACTTCACTGTTGTTCAGCTCTATGTTCAGGTTAGGACTCAGTTCCAGTTCGCGGGCAAGGTTGCGCATCACAGATTGAAAAAAGGAGTCGATGGTTTCCACGCGGAAACGGCTGTAGTCATGCAGCATGTATTGCAGTGCCATGCCGGCCCGTTGACGAATCTCTTTGTCCGTCAATCCGCCCCCGCCTTCTCCTTTAATTTTTAATTTATAATTTTTAATTCTCTCCAGATATGCTTCGGAAGAAGGTGCTCCCTTCCAGATACCGTAAAGCTGTGTCAGTATGCGCTCCTTCATCTCTGCCGTAGCCTTGTTGGTGAAGGTTACGGCAAGTATCTGCCGGTAGGCATGTGGATTGATTATCAAATGCTTGATGTATTCCACAGCCAGCGTAAAGGTCTTGCCTGAGCCGGCAGAGGCTTTGTATACTAATAATTCCATGTAATTTGCTGCATTGAGTATGTATCTGCAAACGTACACAAAAATAATGAGAAAAATAAATGCTTCCCTGCTTTCTCTTATAGAAAGAAGCGGGAAGCATCCATTATTGAGGGGCTATGTGTAGAGGCTGTGCTACATTACCGGTGTCTGGAAAAGAAATACAAATCCTTTGCTGTCTTTCAAATCCTTTATGGCATCTCCGGCATATATTTCTCCGTTTGTCAGTGAGAGTTTCTTGATTCCTGCATTCGGGCTAAAATCGATTTTCTTCAAGTCGAGCCAGAATAAGTTAGGGGTCAGTGTGGACTCAAAATAATATACTTTGTTCTTCTGGTCGGATACAGAACGCCAACGGGTGGAGGAGATATGGGGCTTGTCCGGTGTGGTGATACCGAACGGTACAGAAACATTGCGCATTACGCTCAATACACTGGGTACGGCAATCTTTGCATCCGCTGTTTGCGGAATGGCATTGATGTAGAACGATGCGCGTACAAAGCGGTCACTGGAGCGGTTGGTTCCCGGCAACATATTCAGTCCGCCTACCTCTTTCCAATAGTCGTTGATAGCCAGCTGGAGTTCATATTTGGGAGAGTTGGTCATTACTTGATACTGCTTACCTTCATGTATCTCAAGGTTTCCGTCTATGTATTCCAGGACAGCCGTGTTTCCGGTTTCATCTGTGATGGCCAGATGCAGGGTGGAAGCGGCTCCGTTGGGCAGGTCTGGTGCATCAATGCGGAAGGATTCTTTTTTCAGTTCATCCACAGCTTCGCGTACGGTTGCAAAATTGTCGAGTACGTATTGCGTCCAGATACTGATGCCCATAATCGGGCGGTTGTCTCCTGGGCGGTGGTAAACGGACTCCGGAAGGAAGAGCAGGCTGGCAACCAGACCTTTCTCGTTCATACCGTCGCAGGTACCTATGTCATAACCGGCGGCAATGACGCTACCGTACTTGGAAGTCCAGTTCACTGTATTCCCTTTGTTGTAGCCTGCCCTTTGCATGCCTCGTGGGAATACATAGATGTTACTCATAAGGTCTTCTTTCCAGTCCATCGTACGTCCTGTAATGACTGTATTGTCAGGACCGATGTAGGTGGCTCGGGTACACGCTTCTGTTTGTTGCACACTTATGGCGGCTATGGCAGCCAGTGCAACAGTTATTGTCTTTATTGGTTTATTCATCTCGCTTTTGTTTTTATGAATTAATACTCTATTTCATAGAATAACAAAAGGAGGGGAGTATAGTTTGAGAAAAAGAGGTGAAATCCCTTACTCGTCTTTTTCTTTCAGCAATTCCTCCATCTTCAGCACCTCGTCCCGATACTGTGCGGCTTCGATAAAATCGAGTTTCTTGGCAGCCTCCTGCATAAGCTTCTTGGTACGTTCAATACTCTTTTCCAGTTGCTTGCGGCTCATGTACTGTACTATCGGGTCGGCAGCCATCGTAGATGTACTTTCTTGTTCCACATAGGGGCGGGGAGTGCTGGAAGTGAACTTCTCGCTGCTGAGGACGGCTTCGCCGGAAGCCTCGTTGGTGGCAAACACATTGAGGTTCTTTGCTTTCTTGATTTGCTGTGGCGTGATGCCGTGCTCTTCGTTGTACTTCAACTGCTTCTCGCGACGGCGGTTGGTCTCGTCGATGGTCAGTTGCATGCTGTCCGTTATTTTGTCGGCATACATGATGACCATGCCGTTCACGTTACGGGCGGCACGTCCGGCAGTCTGTGTCAGTGAGCGGTGGGAACGAAGGAAACCTTCCTTGTCTGCATCGAGAATGGCAACGAGAGAGACTTCAGGCAGGTCGAGTCCTTCACGCAGCAGGTTGACACCGACAAGTACATCGTAAACGCCCTCGCGCAAGTCACCCATAATCTTCACACGTTCCAAAGTGTCTACGTCGCTGTGGATATAATTACACTTCACGTTGTTGTTCAGCAGATATTCCGTCAGTTCTTCAGCCATTCGTTTGGTGAGGGTGGTGACGAGGGTACGCTCGTTCTTCTCGATGCGCAGCTGTATCTCTTCCATCAGGTCGTCTATCTGGTTGTGGCTAGGACGTACCTGGATGATAGGGTCCAAGAGCCCGGTCGGACGGATGACCTGCTCTACTACGATGCCTTCGGATTTCATCAGTTCGTAATCTGCCGGTGTGGCGCTGACGTAAATCACTTGTTTGGCCATCTCTTCGAATTCATCGAATTTCAGCGGGCGGTTGTCCATGGCTGCCGGCAGCCGGAATCCGTACTCCACCAGGTTTATCTTGCGGGCGCGGTCACCTCCGTACATGGCACGTATCTGCGGGACGCTGACGTGGCTTTCGTCAATGACTATCAGGAAATCTTCGGGAAAGAAGTCCAGCAGGCAGTAGGGGCGGGTACCGGCAGCACGCCCGTCAAAGTAGCGCGAATAATTCTCAATGCCGGAGCAATGTCCCAATTCGCGTATCATTTCCATATCATAGGTCACCCGTTCCTGCAAGCGTTTGGCCTCGAATGGGCGGCCTTCGTTTTCAAACCATTGCACCTGCTTGTGAAGGTCATCCTCTATTTCGTGTATGGCACGCAACGTGGCTTCCTTGGTGGTCATGACCGGGCGCAGGATGAACTTGACACCCAACAAGAAGGTCATGAACACCGAGAAGCCGCCCATGGTGGCAGCGGGCATTCTGCTGGCCACCCAGCTGCCCACCACCGTGAACACCAGCACGCTGGCCATCATGATCAGGCCGTTTTTGATATCCAGGTTCTTGTTTTTGTGGTAGGTATAGGCCGAAACGGCGCTGGCCAGCACATCCGAAGAAAGGGCGATGCCCACCGCCATATAGGGGTCCATGTGCAGGAAGGTGATGAGCATGGGGCTGATGACCGCTGCCGCGCTCATACCGGCAAAGCCGGTGCCAAGGCCGGCACCCATGCCGGCAAAAAAGGTGACAAGCACCGTAAACAGCAAGTTCATTTTATCCATTCTCCTTTAAGATCTCGTCCAGATTTTTCCCGATGACCTCCATGGTGCGGAAGAACGCCTCCCGGGTGGCGGCATCGGTGTTTTGCAGCAGACGGGTAAAAAAGCGCTCCTGCACCTCGCGCCCCCGTGCGATGACCGGCTGCGCCTTTGCCGTGCACAGCAGCTGGGTCTTGCGGCGGTCGCCCGCCACGGCGCGGCGCTCCAGATACCCCTCCTGCACCAGACGATCCACGTTTACCGACACAAGGTTCGCTTTGATCTTGCGGATCTCCACGATATCCCGGGCGGTGGTGCAGTCCGGGTTGTTTGCCAGAAACATCAGGATGTCAAAAGCGGTCTGGGGCAGCTTGAGTTCCTGACACAGCGGCTTGCACATGGCGCTGTACGCCTGCGCGGTCTTGAAGCTGATCTCTATGGTAGGGTTCATGGGACGCTCCTTGGGTTTTGTGTAGATAGTTCATTTTTGAAGTATTATAGTGCAGATGCAGGGAGATGTCAAGAGAAAAAGAGAACCAGCACGTCCTGCGGACGCGCCGGTTCTGCCCGATCAGGGGGCGCGCGCGTGGAGCGCGGACGTGACCGCGCAGTTCAACCTGCCGCATTCGCTGCTCTATCCGATTCGGGGCATGTATATCGACGCGATTGAGCGGGCGACGGATCGCGTGTTGATTACGACGGCGTATTTCATTCCGGATCACGAGGTCTTGGCGTCCTTGATCGCCGCCGCACGCCGGGGCGTTCGCGTTCAGGTTCTGATCCCAGAGTTTTCGAATCACATCATGGCGGACTGGGTGGCGCGCCCCTACTACGGGGAGCTGTTGCGCGAGGGCGTGGAGATCTGGTTGTACCAACACGCGATGGTGCACTCGAAGACAATGACGGTGGATGGGCGCTGGTCGACGATTGGCACGGCGAACATTGATCGCCTGTCGATGCGTGGCAATTACGAGGTCTGCCTGCAGTTCTATTCGCGCCCGCTGGCCGCGCGTATGGAGGAGATCTTCGCGAACGACCTAACGACAGCCCGCCGCCTGGCTATCGACGAGTGGGAGAAGCGCTCGTGGCTCACCCGCGTCGGCGAGGTGCTCCTGGGCCCCTTCGAGCCCCTCGTCTGAGTACCCCGCCCCGGCCTCGTTACAGGCCGACGGCCGCCAGGCCTCCCTCAAGGAGGTCCGCGAATTGCTGCTCGGTGATGACGGGGACGCCCAGGGCCTCGGCCTTCGCGGCCTTCGACCCCGCGCCGGGTCCCGCGACGACGAGCGAAGTCTTCTTCGAGACGGAACCCGCGGCCTTGCCGCCGCGCGACGTGATCGCCTCCTTGGCGCCCTCGCGGTCGTATCCGGGCATCGCGCCCGAGACGACGATGGTGAGTCCCGCGAGCACGTCCGAGGCCGGCTCAGGCGCCTCGTCGGCCATGCGCACGCCCGCTCGCGCCCACGCCTCCAGCACCTCCAGGTGCCAGTCGACCGTGAACCAGTCGCGCAGGGAGCGTCCGATTTCCTCGCCCACTCCCTCGACGGCGGAGAGCTCCTCGACCGCGGCGGCGCGCAGGACGTCCATCGATCGGAAGGTATCCGCGAGCGCGCGGGCCGCCGTGGGGCCGACGTGGCGGATGGACAGGGCGACGAGGACGCGCGCGAGGGGCTGACTCTTGGCCTTCTCCAGCTCGGCGAGCATTTTCTCGGTGCCTTTGGAGGCGCTCGGCTCAATCGGTTCGAAGACGGTCTGGCCGCGTAGCTTGCGGGGCTTGTAGGCCTTCGTCCAGAAATAGCGAACCTGCTTCCAGTCTCCGGTTTCCTCGCCCTTCTGTTTCACGGGCTTCCACACCATGACGTCGCGCAGATCCTCGGCGCGCACATCGAAGAGCGCGGCCTCGGTGCGCAGGACGGGGGCCTGTGGGGCGGGCAGGAGTTCTTCGGCGCGGGTGATCTGCTCGCCGTGGGGCAGCTCGCGGCCCCCCTCAAGGGTGAGGACGGTGCCGTCCTCCAGCGTGACACTGTGGCCGGCGACCAGTGCGGCGGCCACCTCGTCGCGGTCGTTGTCGGGCTGTGTCATAGCCAGGGCGGATTCGTCGCCGAGGCCCTCAACGTCCAGGGCGCTGCGCGCGCCGACGTGAGCGAGGCGCTCGGTGATCTGTGCGGGGCAGGCACCCTTGTTGGGGCAGCGCAGGTCGACGTCGCCTTCCTTGCCGGGGGCAAGGGGCGAACCGCAGGAGGGGCATTCACTGGGCATGACGAACTCTCGTTCGGTGCCGTCACGTAGGGCAACCACGGGGGCGACGATCTCGGGGATGACGTCGCCGGCCTTACGCAGGACGACGAGGTCGCCGATGAGGACGCCCTTACGGGCGACTTCCTGGGCGTTGTGCAGGGTCGCGCGCGCGACGTTCGAGCCTGCGACCAGCACGGATTCCATGACGCCGTAGGGGGTCACGCGGCCCGTGCGCCCCACTTGCACGCGGATGTCGAGCAGTCGCGTGTGTACTTCCTCGGGCGGGAACTTGTAGGCGGCAGCCCACCGCGGCGTGCGCGAGGTGGAGCCGAGAGAGCGTTGGAGGGACAGGTCGTTGATCTTGACGACGACGCCGTCGATCTCGTGGACCAGGCTGTGGCGGTCCGCGCCGATCTCGGCGATGCGCTTCTCGATGGCCTTTCGGCCCGTCAGGAGGCGCGTGTAGGGCGAGACGGGCAGGCCCCACTCGCGCAGCTGCTCGTACCAGCCCATCTGGGTGGTCGGCTCGGTGAACTCATCCCCGGCCTCGACGAAGCCGATGCCGTGGGCGACCATCGCGAGGGGACGCTTGGCGGTCTCTGCGGGGTCTTTTTGGCGCAGGGAGCCGGCGGCGGCGTTACGCGCATTGACGAAGGTCTTTTCCCCGGCCTCGACGCGGGCCTCGTTGAAGGCTGCGAAGTCGGCGACCGGGAAGTAGACCTCGCCGCGCACCTCGATGCGGGCGGGGGCGGTGCCGGTGAGGGTCTGCGGGATCGAGGCGATGGTTCGCGCGTTGGCGGTGACGTCTTCGCCGACGTAGCCGTCGCCTCGGGTCGCGGCGCGCACGAGGCGGCCGTTCTCGTACAGGAGGTTGATGTGGGAGTCGATGGCGATGATCTTGTCGCCCTCGCCCATAAAGCCCATAACGTTGCCCAGGCCGTCGACCTTGACCTCGGTCGTCATCTCGAGGTCGTCGATGCCGGTGGCCTCGGCCATGCGGGTCTCCCACCCGGCGAGTTCCTCGAGGGAGAACACGTCGTCGAGGGACATCATCTGGGCGAGGTGGCGCACCTCGGAGAAGCCGGAGTCGACGCTGCCGCCCACGCTCATCGTGGGCGAGTCGGCACCGCGCAGCTGCGGGAAGCGCTCCTCGATCTGTTCGACCTCACGATACATGCGGTCGTAGTCCGCGTCCGAGATCGTCGGCGCATCGCGGTCGTAGTAGGCGGCACGCGCCTCCTCGATGCGCGTCACCAGGTCGTTGTAGCGGTCGCGAGTCGTCTCGAACGTGTCGTCATGCATGGGGTCCATTCTTGCATTTCGCAGCCGTCTCGGTCGGGGTTCGGAACGCTCACGAGCGCCGCCGGTGGCGTTATCCACACCCTCGCACGCCCGGAGCACTTATCCACAGGGGCCTTGCGTGTCGCGCCGCTATCCACAGGGTGCGCGCCGCCGCTTGAAGATGCGCGGGCGCGGCGGAATCGTGGAGGTATGAGCGACAGCAAATGCCTGGCACGCGCGGCCCTGCGCACCGACCTGCACCTGGCGTGCGTCGACGGACCCGACGTCGGCCTCGTTCTCGCGCCGGGCACCGTGGGCAGAGCCGGAGACGTCCCCCTGTCCTGCGCAAGCGTCGCCCGTGAGCACGCCGAGTTTTCCACGCGAGGTGGGCGCGCCTGTCTGCGCGCGTCTCCTGACACGTCGCCCATCCGGGTGCGCACACGAATGCGCGGATGGCACCGACTTCGCGGGCGCAAACGGCTCACCCCGGGCAGGCGCGTGCGCCTGGGAGGAGACACTCTCGAGGTGCGAGGCCGCCCCCGGGCGCTCACGTGGCCGGGCATTGATCGACGAGGCCGTGGTGTCTTCTCAGGATCCTCTCTCCTGCGCGGGGCACCCCTCGTCTCCCTCGTCGTCATGGGCGGCCTCATGGCCTGGCGCCTGCACACCTTGGCCGCGTCCCCGCGAGTGCTCTGGACGCTCGCCGGGGTCGTCACGGTCATCGCCTGCGTCGTGGTGGTCGTGATGGTCCTGCGTGCACGCAGGCGTCGGCGAGGATGGGACGGGGCAGCGCTCGCCCTCGTCCTTGCCTCGCTGCCTGCCACGGGTGAGCCTACGCGCATCCCGAGGGCCGCCGTCTGGCCGGGGCGAGCGACGCGGCTCGGGCGTCGCGTGATCCTGGCTGCTGCGTCGTCATCCTCCCAGCCGGGTGACGCCGCGTCGCTGGGCATCGTGGGCGAGTACGGTGCCGAGTGCGCGCTGTGGTGCGCGGGTCAGGTTGCCGCACAGGTGGGAGGGGCGCGGGTCTGGTGGAACAGCTCCGCACCCGTCCTGCTCGGGCATGCGGGCGTGGACATCCACGTAAGCGGAGCCGATTGTTGCCCGTACTGCGCGCGCGACACCGACACCGAGCGGCCAACCGTGCACATCGGGTACGCCTCGACCGTTGCACGTCTGCCAGCCTGGTGCGCGCAGGTGTGTCTTACCGACGATGCGCCGGTGGCCTCGCAGTGGTGGTGGACGGTCACCCGTGCCGACGCGCAGGATACGCTTCCCTCCCGGGTGGGCTGGGATCCCGATCGCGCTCGGGGTTCCTCCGGCGTTCTGGGCGTACGCATCGGGATGTCGCCCTCCGGTCCTGTGGAGCTGGACTTGGTGTCGGACGGTCCACACGCGCTCGTCGCCGGGTGTACGGGGTCTGGGAAATCGGAGGCTCTCATCGGTTGGCTCGCGTCAATCGCACACTGCTACAGCCCCGACAAGGTTCGCTTCGTCCTCATCGACTACAAGGGCGGATCGACGTTCGCACGTTTGCAGGGACTCCCCCACACGCATGCGCTCCTGACGGACCTGGATCCCGGGGCGACGACTCGTGCTCTCGAGGGGATCGCCGCCGAATTGCAGCGTCGCGAGGAACAGCTGAGTGAGCTCTCCTTCCCAGATCTCGCCTCGTGGGAGCGTGCACACTCGGACGC
>OLNM01002939.1_pt1 | contig 10048 bp, 9 predicted proteins | sample 1672391 | NCBI WGS metagenome assembly OLNM01 (sample SAMEA3136680, study PRJEB25190) | human gut metagenome | reverse complement strand
GCCCATTCTCACTTACTATACATTTTTTAGTACAACTCTTTTTTATGTTTATTATTCATCTGTACAACTTTCAGTTTCCTCTACCTTTGTAGTTGTTTCCACTTCTGTAGTATTAGGAACTTGTGTCGTTGTTTCTATTTCAACAGTTGAACTTTCTTCTTCAGTTGTTGTTTCCTGATTTAATCGTTTAATATCTTTCTTTGTTGATACAACTGCTGTTTTCTCTTTATCTTTATCCTTGTCTTTTCTTACTGACTTTCCACTTAAAATTCGTCTTGCGGCACAAGGATTGCCAAGTCTTGAAATTATTACACCCTGAGTCTTGTTTGCAGAATGAAGAATCTTCCCGTCACCAATATAAATAGCAACATGACTTATTCTATTCTTGCTTTTTCTGTCTGTATGATAAAATACTAAATCTCCCGGTTTAAGCTTGTTACTTTTTACTGCTTTGCCATTGTGAGCCTGCTCTGCTGCCGTTCTGCTTAAACTATATCCAAATTTTTTAAACAAAGACATTGTAAAACCTGAACAGTCTGCTCCGCTTGTAAGACTTGTTCCACCCCAAACATATCTGTTTCCAAGGAATTGTGTTGCATATTTCAAAAACTCTGCTGCTTCGCCTTCTTTTGGAAGAGAAGTTTCTTCCAAAGTATATGTAATGGCATTAGCTGCCCATTCCTGCTCAAGCATATCATCATATTCTTCCGGGGTATACAAATATTCCTTGTGAATCTTTACCGTAACATCTTTAGTCTTAACCCATCCTGACATTGTGGATGTTCTCTCTACTTTAATCCACTTCTTGTCCTTACTTATATCTGTTATTGGATATTCTGCCTTCTCCTGTAGATTAGACAAAACTTTTGATTTCTTATTATCTTCGCTTCTAAGTTCTGTTTTCTTCGCTTTAACCTTTACAATAACGTCCTTGGCTTCAATTAAAACTTCCTTAGCCTTCTTGCCTGTTACTACATTTTCTTTCTTAACATATCCTGTAATCTTGTCAGATTTAATCTTGTAAAATTTTTTCCCTTTTTTAAGAATCTTAACGTAACTGCCATCTACACCGATTCCTACAACTTTAGACTTTTCATCGTCCTTCTCATATATTTCAACCATCTCATCTGAATCGTCTTCAGACTTGACCTTCTTCTTTTCAATCTTTATTGCACTTACATTCTTATACTTTTCAGGAAAAATCAAATCAACCTTTTTCTTAGTTTCTACAGGTGCCTTTGTCTCATATTGCACTGCCGTAGTTGTTTCCTGAATTGTTGTTTTCTGTACAATCTTCGTCTCCGCTCCGCTTGTGTGATGTCCTCCTGAAACAGATTTGATTCCTATAATTCCGCCAATTAAGGCTACTGTAAACACTGATGCCACTATAATTTTCTTTTTCATTCTCTTATGTTGCTCGTCCTTTTTTCATTTATCACATTATTATAACATTTTCATTACAAAATAACACAATTTGAAATATTTTTATTATATATTTTTTACATTTTTTATAGGAAAATTATAGGTTGGAAAAATATGGTGTACAAAATATCTTACAAGTTATTTGATTTGTCATATTTTTGTGTGAGAAATGCCTTTTAAGTAAGCTGATTTTTTTGAAGATTTCTCTTCTCATTTTCGGTACAAAGTCATCCAGGGCGGTGTACACGCCCTGGGGGTTCAGTATAGGCCAGTTTACGATACCCATTACGGATGTCACAACATTTTCGGTTCTATATTCCGTAATTGCCTGCGACTAGGCAAGCTTACGTGTGATATAACATTTTTATTCTCTGACACGTAATTAGAAACGAAAATATATGAAAATTTGAATAAATTACGTGTGACATAACGTTTTCGCTCTACGACACGTAATCGCAGCCGAAAGACCGGTCCTGCCGCTCCCAAAAGTATTGCATAAAGCGAATTTTTTTCGTATACTCCCCCAAAACCAAAAGGCATACCACCTTTCAGCGATATACCTTTCATCTTCTTTATAATTTCAATCTTTCTTATTCTAATTTCATTCTAAATTAATCAATCCACTCTAATCATACTTGGCTGTTTCCAGCATTCCCTTGACTTTCCATGGCCAATATACAAACTCTGCCTTTGCAATTATCTTTGACTTGCTTACATAGTTTGTTGTTGTCCAAAGTCTTGAATCCTTAGAATTGTTTCTGTTGTCACCTAAGACGAAATAACTGTCTTCTGGCACTTGATATACAAGCTCTCCACCGGATTCCTCTGAACCATTTTCCCAGTACCAATCCTCTTTTAAGTATGTTTCTTTTAATGGTTCTTTTGAGTCATTAATATAAATCTTTGAATCTTTAATTGTTACCTTTTCTCCCGGCAAACCGATTACTCTCTTTACGAAGTTTTCTGATTCATCATCAGGATATTTGAAAATTATGATTTCACCTCTCTGTGGTTCCTTGAACCAATAAGCTGTTCTAAGTCCAATCATTCTTGAACCTGTCATAATTGTATTCTCCATTGAGCCTGATGGTACGTTGGCATTAATTATAAGAAAATTATTAATGCACAATGCCAAAGCAATGGCTACAACAAAAATTCTTACCCAACTGAAAAATTCCTTCTTGGGATCAACTTTCTCTTTTTCTTTCTTCTTTTCTTTCTTGTCTGAAGCATTGCGTAAATCTTTGTTTTCTGCTTTCTCTTCTGAAGCATTATGTAAATCCTTGTTCTCTGCTTCATTGTCAATAATAGTCTGGTCTTCCATAAGATCTCCTTTCGCTATCCGTTTTTAAGTTAGCACTTACCCTTAGTCAGTACTCTACCATTCTTTCTTATAAATCAGATAAATATTTTGTAACAGTTTTATTAACGGATGAAATTAGTCTTAACCGGATCTTCCGGCTGTGGATGTTCAATTCCATTTTCTTTTCCAACCTGAATACACTTCAAAATCCAAGCCATATTTCGTCCAATATTTCTTACTATCTGAAGACCTTCTTCATCTTTTCTTACATCATCAGGTGTGCTTCCGTGAACCATTGGCCAATAATTTCCGTTAATTAATGGCATATGGAAAAACTCAGGTATCTTTGCAATTTCATCAAGAGCACTTGTTGTTCCTGCTCTTCTTGCACTTACAACCATAGCTGCCGGCTTATATTTCAAATCCTTTCCTGCACTCCATGATAATCTATGAAGAAATCCCATCATATTTCCACTAATTGATGCATAATGAACAGGGCTTCCAAAAACGACTCCGTCAGCTTCTTTAAGCTTCTTTGCTGCTTCAACTACTTCTCCACCATACACACATTCACCTGTTTTTGAACAACCGCCACAGCCCATACAACTTCCCTGTGGGTGTGCTCCTACATGCATAATCTCTGTTTCAATGCCTTCTTCATTTAAGACTTTAGCCATCTCTTCCAATGCTGTATATGTACAGCCCTTAGCTTTAGGGCTTCCGTTAAACATTAATACTTTCATATTATCCTCCAAAAATAAATCATCTGAACTAAAGTATTATACCACAATAGCTTATATTCAGCCAAATACTTTCTTTAAAACTTTAATTCACAATTGGTCTGCTTTTTATATATTTCCTCTTAGCCAGTCTACTTCTTTTGTTTTATTAATATTGCCTGCTATAATCAAACGGCTGATCATAGAAATCACAACAACAATTACTAAATTATATAATATTGTTAACATAGTAGGTGGTATTTGTACAACCGAAATATAAATTGACAAGATACTAAAATCAAGAACAATCGACAATCCGATTTCCTTAAGCCACCTTATAAAAATCATCCTTATAATTCTTTGTTTTTCCATTCCAAGAACAGACACAATTGCCATATTTCTTCCACTAATCCTTAATATATTTTTTGCTTCATTAAAGAAAAATATAATAGCTGACATAAATACAAAAATCATACTAACTATACTGTTTATATTAAGTAGCTTAATGTAACTTTTTTGTTCATTATAAGAATTAATTTTGGATTTTATTTCTCCTGACTGAATTTTTCCACTAATCCTATTAACTTCACTGTCAAGTTTTTTTAACTCTTCACCGGCCTTACTGTCCTTAAGATTAAAAACATCAATATTATTTTTTGCTTCTATAAAAATATCATTATATCCACTAATAAGACTTTCAATCTTAACATTGCTTTTTGGCACAACTATAGTTATTAAACCTTCTCCTAATACGTTAGGATTGCTATACTTTTTATTTATTACTCTGCTTATATGTAGTGAATGTTTATTAAATGTATATCTTCCTTTGCTTATTGTAACTTTTCCCAAGGTAGCTTCATCTTTTAGTATTGAAGATAAATCCATCCCACTATCATTAAATACCACTGTTTCATCTTTTTTTACGTTGTATTTTTTCATAAAGTCTTTCCGCTCATTATCAGTTAACTGTATAACATCAACTGCAGGAATAGGCATAAAACTTTCAGCTTCCTTTGGAAAATTTTTTATCTTCTTATCCGTTTCATTTATTTCAAATTCTTCTCTCTGAGCTTTCACCCACTGCTTTATTTTCTTTGTTACATTATCTTTTTTAATTAACAGCATTGGCTGTTGCCATGAATTCACGCATCTTTCTATATTTACGTAGGAACCATATTTGGAAAGTTTTTCAACATCATCTATAGAAAATCCTGAATTATCATTAGTTAAAATTCTATACCCTAAATGGCAACGGCTTCCTTCCGCCTTTGTTGATATTATTTGATATAATATTTCTTCTTTGATCTGTTTTTTTATATATTTTGCCTCATTAATTGGAATAAATCCACTTATTAATATACAACTCATTACAAGAACTGATACAACATTTATTCTTGTAAAAAGCGAACCTAACCTTGTATTTTCTTTTAAACGGACAATCTGTTTTCTTTCCATAGAAAATCTATCTGCTCTTATAGATTTGGTTATTTCCACATTCTTATATGCCTTATAATAAAAAATCAAAATTATAATTCCGTAAATTCCTAAAAACGTAACAGTGCTAAAAAGATACAATAAGCTTTTGCCTTTGATAATTATAACTAGTCCTTTTACTGCTTCAAAAATAATTGCCGGAGCACATATTAAAAATATCTGACCTGCTATAATCAATCCACTTTTTCCTTTGGTAACTCCTAAGTTCTGTATTATTGCAACTGTGCTTCCTGAATAATAGAACTTGTTTTGAAAAACCGAATATAAAAATATAAACAATGATAACTGAACAACAATAATAAAAAACACCGTTGATTTTTTAATATTCACACATTTTTCTAATCCCTTATCATATAAGTCCGCGTTATTACATATTCTTGTACTATCTTCTATGTATTTTTCTATTCTATGCCCGCTTCCTTTTAAGTTATTACTTACTTCTTCCAAAGAATTAAATCCTACAACTGTAGATTTTGTTCCTTTAAATTTGCCTCCTTTTATAATCTGCGGATAATCACTTTCTCCTGCAAAGTGTTTTTCATTTAATGGTAACACTGATGCATAATTATTACATACACCTGAAATTTTATAAAATTTTCCATTAATTTCCAAAGTATCATTGATACTTTTGTTCAAAACCTGTTCAAGAATTTCTTCAATAATAATCTGACCATCTTTAGGTTTTTTCCCTTTTATAAGCTTTATATTTGCCATCTTTTCAAAGTTATTATCAACATAACCTACTGTGTATTTTTTATTTTTGATACAAAATACATCCTGACAGTAAAAACTTCCAAGTTTAAAATTGTTCTTTATTAATTTATTATATTCATCATCTTTTATTGGAATGATTGCCTGTGAAAATCCACCATATTCTTTTAGTGCCAATTTAAGCTTCTGACTGTAGGTCTGCTGTGATATACTTATAGATATAAATGAAATAATAGAAAATAATAAAATAATGCATGCCAAAATAATATTTGACACTTTTCGTCTTTCCATAATCTTCGTCACGATTTTAATCATAATAGTCTGTCCTTCTAAGTTTTTTGTTTTTGATTTCAAATACTGTATCCATTCTTTTAATCATTGTAATGTCATGGCTTACCATTACTATGGTTACCTTTAATTTGGCATTTAGCATTTCCACCAAATCCATTACATATCTTGTATTTTCTTCATCCAAATTTCCCGTAGGCTCATCTGCAAACAATATAGCCGGCCTTAATATCATCGCCCTTGCAATTGCCACTCTCTGTTGTTCCCCACCTGATAATTCATCAGGATATCTTTTTATGCAATGTTTTATGTTAAGTGCTTTAATCAGCCATTTTAAATATTTTTCATTAATATTCTTTTTGTTAATAACTGCCGGTAATTTAATATTGTCTATTGCTGTCAATTCCTGAATTAATTGATAATTCTGAAATACAATACCTATATTCTCTCCCCTAAACTTTGTCAGTTCTTTTGACTTCATTCCATACACATCATAATCCTTAATGGTTAACACTCCACTGTCAGGCTTCTCAATTGCTTCTAATATAGATAAGAGAGTGGTCTTACCACAACCACTCTCTCCGATAATTAAATTCTTAGAACCTTCTTCTATTTCAATGTTAACATCACTAAGTATATTATGAATTCCATCATATGATTTTGTTAACCCTTTTGCTGTAATAATTTTTTTCATAATACGCTACCTTTCTTTCTGTTATTGAAATATAGTTACTGCCTAATATGTCCTCCACCTTTTATGTGAAAATAAACCAATCCACTCTGATAGTCTGCATTTGACACATTAATATAATATGTTCCCTTTGAAAGTTTTCCAAAATCAGCTTTATGACTATCGCCATCAGCCGACATCTTAGGTGACCATTTTGTGCAACCACCTATTCCCTTTTTGTTTAATTGTATTTAGTAACTTTTTGTGACTTTTTTCCCATCTGAATATCTTATTCCATTTGCTGTTGATGTGGTCCATGTGTCTTTTGCTTCTATAGAGTATCCTGTGTTTCCATAAACAGCACGGTCTATGTCAAAAGTAAACTTTCCTAATGATTTTGCACTAACAGTAACACAGTATACACCACTTATCAAAATTCCTGACACGAAAATTTGTTTTAAAATTTTTCTCATAGTATTTTCTGCTCTTCATTAATTGCAACCATATATTTGCGCATTAATATAGTCACCCCAATAACATTAATGTTTTTTATTTTTGTGGACAAAAACGATTTTATCATTTCTTAATTTTAAGTTCAAGTTTTTTAGTAAAAAAACTATACTTTCTAAAATATTTGTTTAAATGGTCAAAAAAGCTATACTTGTCTGATTTTCTCCCATCTTACAATGGTAAGACTATCTTCTAAGTATAGCTTTAATATTATTCATTTATTTGTAGTTTGTTACTTTTTATTAACTTTTAAATTATAGTAAACCACTCTACAGCATTGTATATCCCATTAATGATTCATCCACTTCTCTTGCGCAGTCACGGCCTTCACGAATTGCCCATACTACCAATGACTGGCCTCTGTGCATATCTCCGGCTGTAAATACGTTTGGAACACTTGTTGCGTACTTTCCTGCCTTTGTAGCCACATTTGTTCTGTCTGTTATATCTACCTTAAATTCTTTTGTAACATAATTTTCACTGCCTAAAAATCCTGCTGCAATAAGAACTAACTGACAGTTTACTTCATATTCGCTTCCAGGTATTTCAACCATATTTAATCTGCCTGTTTTCTCATCTTTCTTAGCTTCAAGTTTTACAAGTACAAGTTTTGTAAGATTTCCTGACTTGTCCTTTTTAAACTCTTTTACTGTTGTCTGATATATTCTTGGATCATTGCCAAATACTGCAATGGCTTCTTCCTGACCGTAATCTGTTTTGCAGATTCTTGGCCATTCAGGCCATGGATTGTTTTCTGCACGTTTATCCGGTGCTTTTGGCATCATTTCTAACTGTATAACGCTTTTTGCTCCATGTCTGATAGCTGTACCAACACAGTCATTTCCTGTGTCACCACCACCAATTACAACAACGTCTTTACCTTTGGCTGAAATAAATGTGCCTTCTTTTAAATCGTTATCCAATAAGCTTTTTGTTGTTAATGTTAAAAAGTCTACTGCAAAATAAATTCCCTTGGCATCTCTTCCTTCTGCTTTTATATCTCTTGGATTTCTTGAACCACATGCTAATACTACTTTGTCATATTGTTTTAATAATACGGATGCTTTAATGTCTTTTCCAACATTTACACCTGTAATAAACTTTATTCCTTCTTCTTTCATAATATTGACTTTTCTGTCAATAACGTGTTTTTCAAGCTTCATATTTGGAATTCCATACATAAGAAGTCCGCCTACTCTGTCATCACGTTCATATACGGTTACACTGTGACCTCTCTTATTTAACTGATCTGCAACTGCAAGTCCTGAAGGACCTGAACCGATTACAGCTACTTTTTTGCCTGTTCTAACTGAAGGTGTTTTGGCTGATGCATATCCTTCCTTGTAAGCATTTTCTATTATGCTATATTCGTTATCTCTAACACTTACTGCATCTCCATAAAGACTACATGTACATGCTTTTTCACAAAGTGCAGGACAAACTCTTGAAGTAAATTCAGGAAAGTTGTTAGTCTTGTGAAGACGGTTATATGCCTGTTCCATATTTCCATGATATAAAAGATCATTCCATTCAGGAACCAGATTGTTCAGAGGACAGCCTGATACCATACCTGATATAACTTTACCATTCTGGCAAAATGGCACGCCACAATCCATACATCTTGCTGCCTGGCATTTTTGCTTTTCTTCAGATAAATGTTCATGAAATTCGTTAAAGTTTTTTATTCTTTCTTTAGGTGAAGATGCCTTTGCATCTTCACGTTCATAATCTAAAAATCCTGTTGGCTTACCCATTGCTATTCCTCCTATCTTGTTGCAGCGTAAAATGCTTCAATCTGTGCCTGTTCCGGATTTAATCCTTTTTCTTCCATCTTTGCAATTGCATTAAGCATTTTCTTGTAATCATATGGTATTATCTTTTTGAATTTTGGAAGGTATTCTTCAAAATCATTTAAAATTTCCTTACCTCTAATTGAGTTAGTATATTTTACGTGGTCCTCAATCATTGCCTTTAATTCTAATACATCGTACTTGTTTGAAAGTTCTTCTGTTGATACAAGTGACTTGTTTACTTTTCTATACAAATCATTATTTTCATCTAACACATAAGCAACACCGCCGCTCATACCTGCTGCAAAGTTCTTTCCAACTTTTCCGATTACTGCAACTCTACCACCTGTCATATATTCACAACCGTGGTCGCCTACACCTTCAACTACTGCTGTGGCACCTGAGTTTCTTACACAGAAACGTTCTCCTGCCACACCGTTAATGTAAACTTTTCCGCTTGTTGCACCATATAATGCAACGTTACCGATTATAATATTTTCATCCTGCTTAAACTTAGATTCCTTAGGTGGCTTAACAATAATCTTACCACCTGAAAGTCCCTTGCCTAAGTAGTCATTGCTATCACCTGTAAGCTCAATTGTAAGACCGTTTGGAATGAAAGCACCAAAGCTCTGTCCGCCTGCGCCGTTACATTTTACTGTATACATATCATCTTCTAATGTGTCATTGTATTTCTTTGTAATTTCAGAACCAAAGATTGTACCAAATGATCTGTCAATATTTGTTACATCAACTTCAACTGAAGCAGGTTTCTTCTGTTCAAGAGCCTTACCAAGTTTCTTAATCAATACTGTAACATCTTTTGTTTCATTAAGCTTAAAGTCATATACATTCTTCTTATCATATTTAACTCTAACATCAGCAAAATCAGCATTAAGGATTTTTGAAAGACAAACTTCGTCAGCTTTTCCTTCGCTTACGCCATCCTTAACTTTAAGTAAGTCTACTCTACCTACCAATTCATCAACTGTTCTAATGCCAAGTTTTGCCATATATTCACGTAATTCCTGAGCGATAAACTTCATAAAGTTTACTACATATTCAGGTTTACCCTTAAATCTCTTTCTAAGTTCAGGGTTCTGTGTTGCAACACCTACAGGACAAGTATCAAGGTTACATA
>OLNM01002937.1_pt1 | contig 10062 bp, 12 predicted proteins | sample 1672391 | NCBI WGS metagenome assembly OLNM01 (sample SAMEA3136680, study PRJEB25190) | human gut metagenome | reverse complement strand
TACTACTCGTATGTATCGGTCATAATCTAAGAAGATATCACACTCGAAAACTAGAATTCCAGAAAAATAACAAAATAAACTAAGGTTCTAAGAGTAAAAAAATAATGAAAATAGACATCTTTTTTTAGTGCGCCTAAAAAGGCGGTAAGGTTAGATGTGTATTTTCATTTTTTATATAGATTAAAGCTAATCAAACAAAAAGAGAGGAGCTAAACTCCATAAGTAATAAAATTTACTTACTCGTTACAGCCCCTTGTTGTTTAATAATGTCATGTACATCAATAATTGTTTTCTTGATTTTACACCAAGCTTACTATAAATATTACGATTGTGATACTTTAATGTATTGTCCGTAATATTTAATGTTTCTAGAATATCCTTACTTGAATATCCCTTCACATAGAGATTTAAGATCTCTTTTTCTTTGCGTGTTAAAGTCGCAAGACATTCAAGGAAACGTTTATATTCATCCTCATCAATATCATCGATACGTTTTGTCGTTAACCGCTCCACTTCTTTTTTAGCTCTGTCATATTCCTTTTGAATGGCTTCATGTTCATTTTCAATCTGTTCAAGCTTCTTGCGATTTTCCTGCATTTCTAGCTCAAGCGTCAACATTTTATTCTCAACTTCATAGTCTTTTGAAGATAAGAAATCCAAAAGATCATCAATTTCTTGTACATCATAGCGCATACTGTTTTTATTGTCTTTACGCAGCTGTTCTAATCCTTTTAGAATTGGGGACAGGTATCTTTGACTGAAGAAGGAGCATCCTAAAAATACAAATAATAATAGGACAATGGTAAAGAAGAATAATTCAATATTACTTTTTGCGATGGCTCGATTGTAGTCAGAATCCAAAATCATAACATATGTCGAATAGGTTTGATTCTTAGAAATTTTGACAGTATTCTTAATTCCAATATAATTACGATTTTTACTTATGATTCTCAATAAGTTGTTGCCAATAGGCTTAATGGAAAGATCTCCATTTGGCATATAATAGAATCCGTTTTGGCTTCCCGTACTAAAGCCTTCATTTGTGATGATTGAATCGGAGTCTGGCACTAAAAGACACGTTAAATGGTTGAGAGTTGAGGGCTGGGGATGCGCAAATTTAAACCAGCTTTGTGAAATTTCAAAACCACAAAGACCATAGAAGGTACCATCCTTTCCAACTAAAGGAACACGTAATAGGGCGATTCTTTCACCTGTGTATGGCAATTGAATAATATTTGATAGGGAATAATCAAAGTTCCCTTTTTTTAATTCTTCATAATCGGGTACAAGTGTAATATCAAATTCCTGTCTCCATTTACGATGTGGCATGATGCCATGCTTTTTTCCTATATTTGCGATGCCACGATACAAAATTAAGTCTTCCTTTGAATAGGACATTGTCGTTTTTTGAAGATACACACCACTTCGTTGTGTCTGCGCATTATCCAAAGTGGAATTGATTGTCGTATCTAGTTGTACATAAGCTCCTGAACAATTAGATCGTTCAAGATATTGTCCTAAAGGCTGAATCATATCGTTTTCTAATGCATAAAGAGCGTTTGGATTATCTTGTAGTTGACTAAATGTCAAACCTTGTTTTTCAAGGCTTGTTTCTAAAGTATTTTGCATAGTTTCGCCTAGAGCAATATTCATAGAGGCAAGATCATCCCAATAGGATTCCATATTGTTTGTGAAGTATTCACTCTGAATGGATAGGTTTTTATGAAAGTCTTGCTCTGTTGTACCAAGTCGACCAAATAGGAAGAGTCCCATTAATAGGGTGACAGTGATGGCTGTGACAAGGAAAAACATGTAGACAAAGAGCTTTCGTTTCATGGATTTTTCTTTTTTCTTAAAGCTTATCTGCATAATTTAGCACCTCATGAAAAACTTTTTAATATGTCCATTGCCTCTTGTACAAGTACATCTATGTCTTCTCCAGCTTCATATCTTGCTTGCCATTCTTGTTGGTGGCTTCTTACTTGATCATAAAATGCATAGGCCTTTCTAGAAATCGCATTTGGAACCTCTCTAGAAATAACGGTATAGTCGGATTTCATTTCGGTGAGTGTATTGTATAAAGATTGTGTTTCTTCATCTTCAAACTTTTCATTTTTTAAGTTTTTAAATGCTTTTTTTGTGACTGGCATGTAACCTGCTTGGATCACAAAGTCCATGTTTCGTTTTGGTTCCACAAGCCAATGTGCAAAGACACTAGCGGCTTCTTGTTTTTGTTCTGTAGTCTTATAGGCACATAATCCAACACCAGCTTGTGTCATGAGGGCATGGTCTTTATCGGCCTTTGGATAAGGCAGGGCAATCGCATTTAATGGTTCCGTTGTATTATCTGGATATGTAACGATGTCATTTAAATAGAGATAGGCAGCACTGCTTGATACACCAATAAGTGTTTCTCCGGTTGTAAGTTCTGTGCTTGAATAGAAATCTGAAGCAGAAATATGGCCTTTGATCAATGGTTCTAGAAAGGTTCTAAAGGCTTCTTGAAATTCTTTATCGTCCGTATTATACCAGCCATTCTCATTAAACATATGTTTAGAGCCTAATGCGATTGCATAAGATTCAATGGAATTTAATAGATAATCAAAGCATAATAATGGCTTTCCATTTGACCATTCATAATATTTTTCGGCTACATCAAACGTTTGATTCCAAGTGTCAAAATCATTTAATGAAACAGCGGTATCGTTAGAAAACTTTTCAAATTGTGTACCATTCATAAATAAAACGATTGTTGATTTTGATAATGGAAGATCCACAAGCTTATCCTCTAGCATTCCAGCATCTAAAAACTCATCAACAAAATTTGAAATTTCCTTCTCTGTAAATACATCATTCCATACAACACTCTTATCTAAGCCTACCTGTTTGGCATTATGAATATGTCCTGTATAAAGATCTGGCATTGGATCTGCACCTGGTTCTTTAGATAAACTTTCTTCAAGCTCAGAACCGATTTTACTCGCATTGGTTATTTTTGTGACATTAATTATAATGCCCTTGTCCTTGCCTTCTGTTTCATTGAATTCAGCAATCAACTGATTCATTGGAGAATTGGCTTGTTCTCCATAAACATGCCACATTGTCAGGGTCACGGGGTTATCTTTATCGAGTAAAGATTTTGATGAACACCCATATAGATTGCATAGGCCTAGACCAAATACTAATAAATATTTTATAACTTTTTTCATGATTTTCCCCTTTATTTACAGCAGTTCCCACCCTTTTTAAGTTTTGGGGTGGGGTAAATTTTATAATACTTTCTATAATGAAAATGTAAGTTGATTACATAAGATTGAAAGTGCTTTCTAAAGACAATATAGCACATAATGAAAAGTCAATCAAATAAGGAAAGGAGGAAAAGAAATGGGGTTGTTTTCTAAAAAGGAATGTGATGTGTGTAAAAAGAAGATGGCATTGATGGAAGGTTATAAATGTGCGGATGGTACGATCTGTAATGACTGTAAGAAAAAAATGTCCCCATTATTTACAGACTACAAAAACACAACAATAACACAGATCAAAGGTCAGCTAACATATCGTGAAGAAAACGCACAAAGAGTCAAAGTGTTTGTGGCAGCTGAAACGTTTGGTGAGTATCCAAAGGTAATGGTTGATCGAAAGCACAACTGGTTTGTCGTGACAAAGGCAACAAAGCTTAGTGATGAAAATCCAGATGTGTTTGACTTAAGTGACATTCAAAATGTTTTGGTAGAAATTGAAGAGAATAAGCGAGAACTTCATTTCACAAATAAGAAAGGGAAGACATGTTCCTATAAACCAGCAAGATACGAATTTACGTACAAATTCAAGGTAAATATTCAAATGAATCATCCATTCATAAAAATGATTTCTTTGAAGATTACCAAAGAGGATGTCAAGATCATTTCAGAAATGCAGGATAAAGAAGTAATGGTACAGTCAAACGAAAAGTATCAGGAATCTTTACAGGTGGCAAACGCATTAAAGGATGCGCTTGAATCATAATAATGCACAGAAAAGGAGGAATCATATATGGCGAATACATGTGCAATTTGTGGTGCAACAATTAATGTTTTACAATCACAGAAATTAATGGATGGAAATTATATTTGTACAAAGGGTTGTCGTGCAAAAGGATTAAAATATTATGATTATGTTCATTCAGATTTAGATAATGTTAAGGATCATATTCATCAAACTGAGGTGGGTACAAAGGTTTGGCAAGATTTAATGGAACCTTTGAAAAAAACGCGTGATAAAAATCAAAAGATGCAGTCTTTCCACCCTATTTATATTGCACCAAGTCTAGGTTTGATTGCGGTTATTGAAACTCGTGGAGGTTTGTTTAATACAAAAACATATGCGTGTGTATATCGTCTAGAAAATCTTCAGATTTATAAAACCGAAAATATGCCAGCTAGAACGAGCGGTTCGGATAAAGATAAAAAGTGTGTTCACTTAGGCTTTGTACATACAAAAGGTTTAAATGATGTCTATATTCCATTTGATGATGAAACAAGATGCCATCAATGTGTGGATTATCTAAATAAATTGTTTGGCTTAGATGATTCGTCTAGAAGTGGAATTAAAAAGTCAGTAACTCAGTTTAAGGCAACAAAGAGTATGTGGGATTTAGCGAAAGCTAAAAAGAATGGAGAAAATTTAGAAGAAAAAGCGAAAGCGACAGTGGATGCGTTTGGGGCAACGATCATTGGAGATCGTACACAGTTTAAGGATGCAGCCGATCAAGCTCTTGCGAACTATGATCTGGACTAAATTTTGTTCGGTCTTGTTTCTTAGTTTGAATCTAATGTTTACAGGTTGTAAATCACAATCCAATGAAGAGGTATATGTTTCAGATTTCTACAATATTCATGAAGAATATAAGGATGCATGGGGAAATGTTGGTAAGTACGACATTTCCTTACCTTATATTCATTGTGATTCAAAGAGCGCAAAGAAATTGAATCAGACAATCAAAAATGAATACAAGGATTTGATAGATTCTTTAGATGAGGCAAAAGAAGAAGGGTATACGTTGCCGTACACAAAGGTTAGTTATGATGTGTATACACATTCAAATCTATTGAGTTTAGTTATTAAGGAAGAAGTAGAGACGGAATATCCTAGGTATAAGGTGTATCATTTTGATTCTAAAACGAAGAAGCGTGTTTCGAATAAAAAGTTGTATAAGAAATATAAAATCAGTCAAAAAGATATGAAGGTATGGGCTGCACAGGCTTTTGATCAGGAATATGCCAATGAATATTATGACAATGTAAAGGAGTTAAGAGCTCAAACAATTGGTTTGTTGCCTTCAAATCTGGATGTGTTTTACCACAAAGGAAAATTGAATGTATTGATTCCTGTCGCCACAAATTTTGGTTCTGGAACAAAGATGGTTTTGTATAGGCCAAGTCGCAAGAAGTCTTATAAGATAGAAGATTCTTCCACATTTGACCAGATGACTATGACATTAAAGAATAATAAGCTATCGCTTTACTATAGTGGAACGGATAAAACGTATAAGGTGCATGGTTGTTTTAATGAGTATAAACAGGTTCATGTGTATGAAATAGGTCCGGGTGTCATTTATGGTTTTGCACTAACGACAAATGGTTTGGTGGAAGTGATTGCGATTGAGGATGGTTTACCGATTGAGCGTGTTTGTAGTCAAGGACCATTATATGGGTTAGATAAAGTAAAAAGCCTTCGTAGTGGGCAGGCACTGACAGAAAATGATCAGTTGATTGATTTATTTGATGCATTGAGAAATCAGCCGTTTAAAAATCTTGAGGGTACGTATACAAATGAGAGTGTAACACTTCAAATTGATGAGAATGGTTTATATGCAATGCAGGATCAAGAAAATTCACATTCTGGCCTATTGTTTAGTGTAGGTATGGAAGAAGATGGATTTGTGTATGGATATGATGACTATAATCAACAAGTCTTATCGTATTGTAAAGTAATGCCGTTATATGAAAAATTAGAGATCAAAAATTTGTTTGATCATGACAAATTAGAATTGGAGTATAAATATGAATAAAAAAGTATTAGTAAGTGTATTCGCATTAAGTATGGTATTTGGATTGACAGGATGTTCAAGTGAAAAGCCAGAAGAAAAAAAGGAAGATACGAAGGTTGTTGAAAAGAAAGAAGAGAAGAAGGAAGAAAAGAAAGAAGAAAGTACGGATGCTGTATTAGTAAGAGAAATTTCGAGTAAGACATATACAGTCACAATTCCACAGCTTACTTCATTCTATACACCAAGTAGAGATGGTTTAGAAGTTAAAACAGAAGTAAATGAGCAACAAATCTCATATACGCTTGAAGATGAATTTGGTGATTTTAAAATGGCTATTTATGTAAATCCAATCAGTGCTGAGAGTGCAGAAGCCTATGCGAATCGTATTAATGAAGGATTTAAGGATGATGAATCGGAACAATATAAGCCTAGCACGGTGGGTGATTTTAGTGGCTTTAGAAAGGTGACTACAAGTGAAAATCCTAGCTTCAAATGTAAAGATAACTTGTTGTTGGATTTTGAAAATGCAGTGATGTCTGTAACCGTAGAACAATTCAATGATACGGATACAGCGGATATGGAAGTAGCGATGAAAGCTATTTTAGACAATATGAAAGTTGAGGTTAAGTAGTCATGAACGCAAAATTTGTGAAAAGCTTATTAGTAATCGGAATGGGCTTGAGTTTAGCTGCTTGTTCATCGAATGATCCAGAGCCTAAAAAGGAAGATACAAAGGTTGTTGAAGCTAAAAAGGAAGAAAAGAAGGAAGAGAAGGCAACGGATTTTGTGGTAAGTAAAAACTATAATAAGAAATATGACATCATCATCACAATGCCTCAAGATTTCACAACGATTTATACGCCAGTAGATGGTGTAGAGGTTACAGGAGAGATTGTGAATGATTCTTTTATTCGCTATAGCTTTGAAAATAAAGAAGCCGATACGAAAAAGATTGCAGCTATTGAAGCAAATGCAGATGCAACAGCGGATGAAGTGGCTGAAACCTTCAATAAAGGTGAGGAAGATGAGAGTAAGCTTTATAAGGCTTATCAGGTTGGAAACTATACAGGTGTAAATAAGATTTCGGATTATTCTTATGATGATTATGTAACGTACAATATGTATTTCAATTTGGATCGAGATGGTTTTAAAGGAACAATTAAGGTTGTTGCTGAAAAGCTAAAAGATGAAGCGGATGATTCAGATACAGAAGCAATTATCACTGCAATTTTGGATAACGTAAAAGTCGAAAAGAAGAAATGTGAGTAAGCCTATGAAGTATAAGCTAGCTAAGATCTTGCTTGTACTAGGTATAGGCTTAAGCCTAGTTTCTTGTGCAAAAAAGCCAGAAGAACCAAGGTCTTCACAAGTGAAAAAAGAAGAAAAGATAGAGATTGATGAAATGACTGGAGTCGCACAAATGAATGGCTATTTCATTAAGATGACGATGCCGGATTTATTGTCGGTTTATACACCTAAACAAGAGGGCTTAGATATATCGGGTAAGCTAGAGGGTGGTCGTATCCTAAAATATGATTTACATTCGGATGATCGTACGTATATAACGCGAATTTCAATTGATTGTGATTATCGTAAGGCAGCCAAGGAAACGGCGGATGTCTTGAATGCCGGTTTTGAAGATGAGGCGGATCAATATAAGGCATTTACGATTGGTAAGTATTCGGGTTATAAGAAAACAACGGTATATGATTCGTCTGATAAAACCTATTCTAAGATGTTGATCGATTATCCAGTGGGTGAAGATAATGTTGTCTTACAAATTTATGTAGAACAAGAAAAAGCCAATGATTTGGATGAGGTAACACTTGCTATATTGGATAATATCGTTGTTGAAATTTGTATGGAAGAGTAGGTGATAAGAGTGAAAAGGAATAAGTTATTAACTGGCTTCTTGGCTTTGGGTATGGGACTTAGTTTAGTGGCTTGTTCATCAAATGAGCCAGAAGAAAAGGGAGAAGAAAAGAAAATAGAAGAGACTAAGGCAATCGAAGAAAAAGAAGAAAAGGTAAAAGAAGAGAAGAAGGAAGAAGAAAAGGCTAAGGCAGCTGAAGAAGAAAAAGAAAAGGATAGTACGATTATTAGTTATGCGAATAAAAAGGTAAGAGTTACTTTACCTAAAGATTTGACTTCTTTCCATACGCCTGCTAGAGAAATTTCTAGATATAGCTATATGGAAGAATCGAATGTTCTTGGTTATTCATTGTATGCGAAAGATCGTACGTTCACCATTCATTTCTCAATTGGAACAGATGGCTGGGATTCAGCTGAGGCTGCCAGCATTTCTCACAACAAGGTTTGTAAGGATGAATCAAAAATGTATGAGCCATGTACTGTAGGTGAATATTCTGGATATAAGTATGTGGTGTCAAGTGATAAATCGATTGAATATCATTATGTGCTTGATTATCTAGTGGATGGTCAAGATGTCGTACTAACCATTCGTGAAGAATTACGTGATGATGACGATACTTCCTTGTTAGAGCCATTGTTGCTGGATGTGGTACATAATTTAAAGATTGAATTAATAGGAGAATAATATGAATGGGAATAAGTTATTAACCGGCTTCTTAGTTTTGGGTATGGGACTGAGTTTAGTGGCTTGTTCAAGTGATAAACCCGAGCCTAAAAAAGAAGAGGCTAAGGTAGCAGAAAACAAGAAAAGAAAAAAGAAGAGAAGCAAATCGATACGCAGGATCGAACGGCTAAATTGAGTGTTCCCGAAGATCTATCTCCTTATTTTACTTCATCTAGAGAGGGTGTAGGTAAAATGGAGAGTATGTTAAAGGATAATGGTTCGATTGTCTATAAATGTTTAAATGAAGAGAATAAGTATGAGTTGAATGCTGAAATTAAATTGTTGTCGTCTAGCTCAGCTGAAAAAAGTGCGGATCTACAGAATTCAATGTATGGTGAAAATGACGAGGATAAAAAGTATAAGCCTTGTACGTTTGAGGGCTTTGATGCGTATAGTCACACTATCAATCTGGGGACGGTTGAAAATACTAGACTTCACTATTATATAGATTATCCAGTCGAGGATATCAATAAGGTCGTTTCTATTGAAATCAACCAGAAGAATGATAAAGAAAAGGATACTTCTGATTTAGAACCTTTTGCGAAAGCAATCATTAAGAATATGAAGCTCGAAAAGGTGAAGGAAGAAAAGAAAGAGGAAGTAAAGAAGGAAGTTAAAGAAGAAAAGGTGGATGAAAACAGCAAGGAAATTGTTGGCGAATCGTCTCGTGCAAAATTAATATTACCGAGAGATTTGACTTCGTTCTATACGCCAAGTATGGAGTATGACACAATCAAGGGAAATCAGGATAAGGGAAACATTGGCTATACATTAAGTCGAAAAGATCCAGATCGTTCAATCTACGTTAACATATGTACGGATTCAAGTGATACGCTTGAAGAGGCTATCGTCTTCCATAACGAGCATTTAAGTAAAGGAGAAGAGCCATTCACAGAGTATACATTGGGTGAATATTCTGGATATCGTTCTATGAGCTACCACAATTATTGGAATAGTGCCAATGATACAACGTATAGGTATAAGTTAAATTATCCAGTGGGCGATAAAAATGTAATATTATCATGTTCTGTAACACTTCGTGATAATTCGGATGATACGACAGGATTAGAAGATATATTATTGGCGGCTTTGCAGCAATTGAAGGTAGAAATTAAATAATAATAGGAGAACATAATATGAAAAATAATAAGTTATTAACAAGTCTGTTTGTGTTTGGTATGGGCTTGAGTCTAGTTGCGTGTGGTGCAAGTGATGGTGGTACGACTACAAAGACGGATGGTACAAAAACGGTAGAGAAGAAAGAGGAGCAGAAGTTTGCGGATCGAAAAGAGTATGAAACGGAGGGTCTAGCTGTTGATTGTCTAATTAATTGAGTATGAAAATGAATAATCTAATCAAATTAAATGAAAAAGTCATAGCACAAGTTTGAATAAAATCTATTCAAATTATGTGTTATGACTTTTATAATATTTTCTAT
>OLNM01002934.1_pt1 | contig 10066 bp, 9 predicted proteins | sample 1672391 | NCBI WGS metagenome assembly OLNM01 (sample SAMEA3136680, study PRJEB25190) | human gut metagenome | reverse complement strand
GCCCCTGCTGCTTCGCCAACAGATAGCCATACGCCCGGGAGGCGTTGCCGCAGAACTCGCCGGCCTCCATTTCCATATGTCCGTTAGGAAAAATGAACCCCACCTGCTCCGCCTTCAGTGCTTCGATGGCCAGCAGCTTGGCGGCGACAGCGGCACATTCCGCCTTCTCCACCGGCGTCAGGACAAACAGCGTAATATTCCCGGCCGGGTCTGCCCGGACAACACGCAGCTCCCTCATCTCTGATACCGTCCCAGGAACTGGCGCGTTCTCTCCTCACGGGTGTTCACCATGACCTCCTCCGGCGTACCCTCCTCCACGATAACGCCGCCGTCCATAAAGACGACGCGGTCGGCGACGTCGCGGGCAAAGCCCATCTCGTGCGTCACCACGATCATCGTCATGCCGTCACGCGCAAGATCGCGCATGACGCCAAGGACGTCGCGGACAAGCTCGGGGTCAAGCGCCGACGTAGCCTCATCAAAGAGCATCACGTGCGGGTTCATCGACAGGGCGCGGGCGATGGCCACGCGCTGTTGCTGGCCGCCCGAAAGCTGGCTCGGCATAAAATCGATGCGCTCGGCCAGACCGACCTTGGTCAGCTCCTCGACGGCAATCTTCTCGGCCTCTTCCTTGCTGCGCTTGAGCACCTTTTGTTGCGCAAGCATGACGTTCTTTTTGACCGACAGGTGCGGGAACAGATTGAACTGCTGAAACACCATGCCCAAGTGCGTACGCACCTTATTGAGGTCGACGCCCTTGGCGCACACATCCACGCCCTCAACGACAATCGAGCCGCTCGTGGGCTCCTCAAGACGGTTAATGCAGCGAAGCATCGTCGACTTACCCGAGCCCGAGGGGCCCAGGACCACGACGACCTCACCCTTGTGCACATCCAGATCAATGTCGCGCAGGACCACGTTATCGCCAAAGGCCTTCTGGAGATTCTTGATGCTGACGACGACCTCGTTCGAGTTATTGGTTTCGCTCATAATAGAACCTCCTTACAGACCTGCAATATGATCGGCGGGTGTCGCGACAACCTGTCCGGCGCTCTTGGTGGGACGCTTCTTTTTGGTTTCGGCCGTCCCCAGAAGTCTCGCCTCAAGACCGCTCACCAAGCGCGCAAGCGGCAGGGTAATGACCAGATAGAACAGGGCGGCAACCACATACGGCGTGATGGAGCCCGTCGTCGCCACGATGGTGCGGGCATTCATGACGATCTCGACCACGCCCACGGCGGCGAGCAGCGACGTATCCTTGTAAAGCAGGATAAACTCGCTGGTCAGCGTAGGCAGGACATTGCGGAACGTCTGCGGAATCATAACGTAGAGCAACGTCTGAAAGGCATTCATGCCCAGCGAGCGGGCAGCCTCGTTTTGGCCCTTGGGAATCGACTGAATACCGGCACGGAAGATCTCGCACAGGTACGCAGACGAGTTCATGGCCATGACGATAACGCCCAAGACGTAGTCGTCCACCTTGACGCCGGCAAGTGGCAAGCCAAAGAACGCGATATAGATCTGCAGGAACGCCGGCGTACCGCGGATGATATTCACGTAGATGCCGGCAAGACAGCGCAGAATGCGCGACTTGGAGATGCGCATGAGCGACAAGGCAAAGCCAAAGGGGATTGCCAGCGGAAACGCCACAAGCACGATCGAGAGCGACATAAGGAAGCCCTTAAATACGACCGGCAGGCTCTGGACCAAAATGACCGGGTTCAAGAACAGACGCAGGAACATATTGGAATTCCAAGCCTCGACCCACGGCTGTTCCTTAAGATCGGCCTGGAAGTTATCGAAGGCCGTCACGCCCTTAATCTCGACGGAAGGAATCTTGGAAATCTTCTTGGTCGAACCGTCGGCGAGCGTATAGGTGCCGCTAAAGGCCTCGTCGCCGCCTTCGACGGGGAAGGTCACGCCGTACACCTCGACACGGAAAAAGCCGCCGGCAGGCGCCGTCTCGCCAAAGTCGATCTTGAGCGTCTGGCCATCAGCCGTGCACGTGGGCTTCATGGGTGTGCGATCCATGAGGTCCTCGCCCGAGAGCATCGTCAATCGCGTGTCATCGGTACCAAACGTCGTGCCGTCGACAAACGTCAGCGAAAGACCGCTCAGCTCCTCGTCGGCATCGGCCTGAACTTCCCAGGTAATGCGTGTCTCGGTGCCGCCGACCACATCGCTGCCCGAACCGGTGTTGGGTCGGGCGGTAATCTTTGCGGTCTCAAGCGCTTGGGCAGTCGAGGGCGCAGATGCCCCCACGCACACCAGCGCGAGCGCCACGGCCATGACGCAGGCTAGCTTTTGGAGCAAGGCGGGTAGTGAAGAACGCTGCCCAGCGGCCCCTTTGTTCAGTCGAGACAAGGTGGCTCCTATCGTAGAAGTTGCCGGCAAATAGAGACGGAAACACTCTCCGTCGAGAGAAGCGCAAAGGCCCTCTCCGCTAAACGGAAAGGGCCCAAACGCAATCAAGTATCTGTTTACTTGATGTTGTACTTAGCCATGAGGGCGTCAACGGTACCGTCGTCGGTCAGGTCCTTGATGGCCTGGTTGATGTCGTCCTTGAGCTTGGTATTGCCCTGGTTGATGGCAATGGCGTACTCCTCGCCGGTGCTGATCTGTTTAACCGTGTGGCAGGTGTTGAACTGCTCGGCGGTCAGCTGGCTGGCAACGGAGCGGTTGGTGACTACGGCATCGCCCTTGTCGGACTGCAGGGCGCTGAAGCACTCGGTAGCGTCCTTGTAGGGGATGATCTTGGCCTTGGGGAAGTTCTCCTGAGCAAAGGCCTCGGCGGTCGAGCCAGACTGGACGATAATGGTAGCGTCGGCGTTGTTGAGCTTCTCGCTGTAATTGTCGGCCGTGATGTCGGTGTTATCGACCTTGGTCACGATAGCCTGATCGTCCATGTAGTAGGAATCGGAGAAAGCGACTTCCTTCTCACGCTCGGGCGTGTCGGTGATAGCCGCAATGGAGACGTCATACTTGGTGCCCGAAGCGACGCCGGGGACGAGCGTGTCGAAGTCGTTGTTGACGTACTCGACATCCAGGCCCAGCTTGTCGCCGATAGCCTTGATGAGCTCAAGGTCAAAGCCCTGATAATCGCCGTTGTCATCCTTGTACTCAAACGGAGCGTACTCGGCAGAGGTGCCGACGGTCAGCGTACCGTCCTTGACGAGCGCGTACTCCTTGGAGCCGTCGACCTTCTCGACCTTAGCGTCGTCAGAGCTGCTGGAACCGGCATCAGAACCAGAGGTGGCGTTGGACGAGCCGCAGCCCGTCAGTGCGAGGGCGAGCGCCATGGCGCCCGTGGCGGCAAATGCGCCAAGCTTCTTCAGCTTCATAATCAGTCTCCTTCCAATGGCCCCATGTGATTCAGGGGCCTGCAAAAACTGAGGGCTATTATGCACCCGCGTGAGAGAATCTGCAATTAGAAAACTGATTGAAACAAACCCATAACGTGAATGGAACACTCCACTTTATGACAGTCATTACTGCTGCAATGACCTTAATAGTTTAATTTCAGCCGCATAACCTGCAAGTTCGTTCGGCGTTTCCAAAATGAATGGCAGTGATCGCAGGCAGCTATTCGATACAATATTCTGCATAACCTGCATTCCACCGCCAAGTTCCTCGCTGCCGAGGTAACCCTTGCCGATGCATTCATGCCGGTCCTTATGGGCACCGCGGGGATTCTTGGAATCATTGATATGCACAGCGCGCAGGCGCTCGATACCCACCACACGATCGAACTCGTCGAGCACACCGTCAAGATCTTGGACGATATCATAGCCGGCGTCATTTACATGGCAGGTGTCCAGGCAAACGCCCAGCTTGGCCGACAGCTCGGGGCGCCTGTCAGCAACGCCCTCGATGATGATCGCCAGTTCCTCAAAGCTGCGGCCCACCTCGGTGCCCTTGCCGGCCATGGTCTCGAGCAGCACCGTCGTCTGCTGGCCCTCAAACATCACCTGGCACAGGGTGTCGACGATCATCTGAATGCCGGCGTCGGAGCCCTGTCCCACATGCGCACCGGGATGGAAATTGTAGTAGTTACCGGGCAGCGCTTCCATACGCTGCAGATCCTCAGCCATGGCCTCCAGGGCAAACTCACGCGCCCGCTCTTTGGCCGAGCAGGGGTTATAGGTATACGGAGCATGGGCCACGAGGGGACCAAAATCGTTTTGTTCCATAAGCTCGCGCAGGGCCGCCACGTCATCCATGTCAAGGTCTTTCGCCTTGCCGCCGCGCGGGTTGCGCGTAAAGAATGCAAAGGTATTGGCGCCAATGGATAGCGCCGTCTCCCCCATCGCCCGATAGCCCTTCGTCGTGGATAGGTGACACCCAATCGTCAGCATCCCCAGCTCCCCCTCATCAGTTACGGTAAAATAGTTCCTGTTGATGCCTTATTCTGCCGCAAACAGGAACTATTCCACCGCAAGTTATAAAAGGGGCATCAGAGATGCGTGACGCCAAGCACTGCGGGCGCCGGCGTCATGATCCCCTACGCGCCAGCGTCAAGTTCTAGAAGGCCAGACGGATTGCATCGATAATACGCGCACAACGCTGCGTGGCGGCAAGGGGCATGACGGGACTCTCGAGTTTTCCCGCCCGGATGAGCTGGGTCGCATGCTGGATTTCGCCGTAGAAATCATCGACCTCAAACGGGGCATTTATTTCGAGCATTCGTCCGTCGGAGTACTTCACATGGGCGAGCTCGGGGCGATGGAGGCGCTCGATTTCCAACGAGCCCCGCTCGCAGGCAATCGTTAAGCGGCTTTCATATGCTGCTTTGCCGTCGCACGCCATATGAATGGGTACGCCGCCGACGCTCATATGGATCTCATCGGCCCAATCCACGCGGCCGCCCGATACGTCACGCCAGCGAACTTCACGAGACAAAACATCGCACGCGCCCGCGAGCAAATCCTCAAACCAACCGACTGCATAGCAGCCCATGTCATATAGGCAGCCGCCTTGCAAAGGGTCGAGCAGATAACCCGTAGGAGTCTCGCCGTAATCGAGCTTTTGCACACTCTCAATCGAGACAATGCGGCCAAGCTCTCCCGACGCAAGCTGGCACTTCACGCGAGTGCGTATCGGACAAAACCGATTCTTCATCGCCTCCATAAACAGTACGCCGCACTCGCGAGAGGTGGAGGCAATCGAGAGGGCCTCTTCCTCACTCAGAACGGCCGGCTTTTCGCACAGCACGGCCTTTCCGGCACGCAGGGCGCGGCAGGCCCAGTGCGCATGCATACCATGCGGAAGAGCCAAGTAGATTGCGTCGACATCGGGATCGGCGATCAACGCGTCATAGGCCGCATCGCCGTTATCGTCAGCCAGGGCATAGCCATGGGCGGCATCGATCGAAAACGCTCGGCAAAATTCCTCGACATGCGCAGGAGTGCGGCCGGCCGCAGCCACCAGCCGTGCCCCGTCAACCTCCTTGAGCGACGATGCAAATCGATGCGAAATGTGCCCCGCGCCCAAAACGCCCCAGCGAACATCACGCGAATCATCACGTAAACCTCGATCGAGCAAGATAACCCCCATCAGTTGCGGTGGAATAGTTCCTGTTGATGCCTTATTCTGCCGCAAACAGGAACTATTCCACCGCAAGTTATAAAAGGGGCATCAGGAGCGCGTTTTGCCGAAGGCCTTAAGCACCGCCGTCACGGGTCCAGGCTGAAAACGGCGGCGTACGTCGTCGAGACGCTCGGGGATATCGATATGCTGCGGGCAGTGCCGCGCGCATTTGCCGCATTTGACGCAATTGCTCACCAACTTGGGCTCGCTTGTGCGCACCGCGCTCGCCGTAAAATACTGCGATAGACCCGTAAACCAGCTGTGCGCATAGCTTGCGTTGTAGGCGGCAAAACACCCAGGAATATTGATGCCTTTAGGACACGGCATGCAATAGCCGCATCCCGTGCAGGGCACGCGATTCGATTTTTCAAACTCCGTCAGCACGTGCGCGATGGCATCGAGCTGAGTAGCTGTCATCGAATCCGGCAGGGCCCGATCGGCCAATGCCGCGTTCTCATCCACCTGCGCGGTATCGGTCATACCCGAAAGCAGCATCGTCACCTGAGGATGATTCCACACCCACGAAAGCCCCCAGGCGGCAGGAGTGCACAAATGCGGGTCACGGGCGCTATCGAGCACAGCGCGGGCCCGCGGAGGCAGCTTGCCCGCCAGGCGTCCACCCAAAAGCGGTTCCATCACAAACACCGCGAGCCCGCGCTCGGCGGCTGCCATGAGCCCCGCCGTTCCCGCTTGGTAGCGCTCTCCAGCGTAGTTGTACTGGATCTGGCAAAAGTCCCAGTCATACGCGTCAAGCATCGTCAGGAAATCCGCCGCACTGCCGTGGTACGAAAAACCTATCTGGCGAATACGCCCCGCAGCCTTTTGGCGCACAATCCAATCCTCGATACCCAGTGCCACCACACGCTCCCACTGGGCGGGCGAGGTGATGTTGTGCATGAGGTAGTAGTCGATATGGTCAGTCCGCAGGCGGCGCAGCTGCTCATCAAAGAAACGGTCGAAATCCTCCGCGCACTTGCACGAGGCGTGCGGCAGCTTGGTCGCGAGCAAAACCTGGTCGCGCAGGCCCAAGCGCTCAAGCGAAGCGCCTACGCAAGCCTCGTTGCCGGGATAAAGATAAGCCGTATCCAGGTAATTTATCCCCTGCTCCACGGCGCGGGAAATGATAGCATCGGCTGTCTTCGCATCGGGGCGTCCCGGCGCACCGGGAAACCTCATGCACCCCAGCCCCAACGCCGAGATACGGTTACCGCTTTTGGGGTCAACGCGATACTGCACGGCCCCTCCTCCCCCATCGAAGCTCTGACGCGGCGAAACAAACCCGTCACGCCACCGAAACACATCGGAATCGCAATCGAGAACGTATCGTAACCCAACAGAAATCGAGTCGTCATGGCAGCGCTTTAACATCAGCAAAAAGTCCGATGAAAGGAGCCAGCCATGCCCACGCTCGACCTTTGGAACCTCGCCACCCAGCTCAAAAGCACCAATTACCGCTGGATCGACCTCACCCACACGCTCTCGTGCGACACCCCGCACTGGTTTGGCTTTAAGCCATTTGAGTCCACCAAGCTCTTCGACTACCTGCCCGGCACGCCCGAGGATATGCTCGCGCCCATGCGTTGCTTCCAGTATTCGGTCGCCTCGCAGTACGGCACCCACGTCGATGCGCCGCGCCACTTTCATGTTGACGGCCGCTCCCTCGGCGAGATCGAGCCCGTCGAGTTTATGCATCCGCTCTGCGTGATCGATAAGCACGAGGAGTGCGCCGCAAACCCCGACTTTATCCTGACTATCGATGACCTCAAAGCTTGGGAGGACGAGCACGGTCGCATTCCCGAGGACGCATTCGTCGCCTTCCGCTCCGACTGGTCCAAGCTCGCCGACCTCGAAAACAAGGGCGATGACGGCCAGCCCCACTACCCCGGCTGGGACCTCGACGCCATAAAGTGGCTCGTTGAAGAGCGCAACATCGGCGCCATTGGCCACGAACCGGCAGACACCGACCCCGCATCCGTGACCACACGCGAGGACGCCTACCCCTACCCCGGCGAGCAGTACATCCTCTCGGTTGACCGCTATCAGATTGAGGTCATGGACCATCTGGACGAGCTTCCCGCCACAGGCGCCGTCATCTTCTGCACCTTCCCCAAGGTGCGCGATGGCGTTGGTTATCCCGCGCGCGTTTTTGCCATCTGCCCCGCGGCATAAGTTCCCATGCATTTGTTCTTCTAAATTCAGCCTCCGGTGTACGCCACATGCCCCAGCGGCATACAATCCATCAGGCGCCCCATATGCGGGCGCCTTTTATATGGGGAGATGATTCACATGCAGATCAACAAGGTCGCCTTTATCGGCAAGGGCGGCGTCGGCCTGCTCTACGGCAGCATGATTGCCAAGGCCCTCGGCAATGACGCCGTCGAATACGTCATGGATGACGCTCGTTTCGAGCGCCACGTGGGCGATGCGCTCACCGTCAACGGAAAGCCCTGCGCGCTCAAGTCCGTCCGCGCCAGCGAGGCAACGCCCGCCGATCTGGTCATTCTCACGGTCAAGACGACGGGGCTCAACCAAGCACTCAAGACTATGGAGCGCGTCGTGGGACCCAACACGCTCATCGCCTCGCTGTGCAACGGCATTACGAGCGAGCAAAAAATAGCCGAGCGCTTTGGTTGGAAGCACACCGTCCTGGGCATCTGCCAGGGCATGGACGCCGTATTCCTTAACGGCGCGCTCACCTTTACCAATGCGGGCGAGATTCGCTTTGGCGCGGCAGCAGGCACCGAGCCCGCAACCGTCACCGCCATCGATGAGCTCTACACGCGCTGCGGCATCGCCCATACCGTCGAGAGCGACATTGTGCACCGCATGTGGGCCAAACTCATGCTCAACGATGGCATCAACCAGACCTGCATGGCCTATGGCGGGACCTACGGGAGCGCCACGGAACAGGACTCCGAGCAGCGTCGCTGCTTTGTTTCCGCCATGCGCGAGACACTTGCGGTCGCCAACGCCGAGGGCGTTGAGCTTACCGAGGCAGACCTGACGCAGATGGTGCACCTCATCGAGGGAATCGATCCCGCCGGCATGCCCTCGATGGCGCAGGACCGCATCGCACAACGTAAAACCGAAGTCGAGGAGTTCGCGGGCACCATTTGTCGCCTGGCCGCCAAACACGATATCCAAGTGCCGCAAAACGATTGGCTCTACCAGAGGATTCGCGAAATAGAAAGCAGCTGGTAGCCTCGCCCGCACGGCGACGCGCGCAATGTAAGCAGACAGGCCTTCGCGAGGATCCCATCGCTCGCGAAGGCCTGTCGCATTTAGGCCGAGGCTAAAACTGAGGCTCGTTTTGCGACTCCGGGACCTCGTCCTCGTCATCGCGGCAAAGCACCACGCCGGCGCTTCCCAACAGCGCCGCTGCAATCAAGGCGCTCACAACCACAGGAGCAGCACCCGTAGTGGACTGCAAGCCGGCAACTAACGCCGCCGTCGGACCAAGACATCCGATCAAAAGGGCAACGACGGCAATAGCGACATCTCGAGCGTTCATGGGATCACTTCCTCCACGAGAAAGACCTTGTTTCTCATGACTTAGTGTGCCCCGCGCCCATATGCCCAACGTAGTGCCACGGTAAGGGCTCTGTTAACCCAAATGCATATAAAAACGGGCGCCCCTACATTGCCCGAAAGCTCGGTAAAGACGCCCGTCCATCATGTGCAATCGATGCCGACAGATTACCAACCGGTGTAGTAATCGGTAGTTCCGGCTGCGCAACCCGAATCGTAGACCTTGCACTCGCCCTTAGAGCCCGTAAAGGTCGAGCCCTGGGACTTATCGCTCGCAGCCACCACGTAGTAGCCGTCGGAATCACGCCAAAAGCCCTCGGAATCCAGCGTCCACTCACCCGTGCGGTGGTGATACAGCACGTTGCTGCTGTAATAGGTCTCGCGACGACCGTTGTAGTTATTGACACCGCTCGAGCGCGTCAGGCCCGAGCCGTTCGCGTAATACGCAGCAGACGCGTAAGACGAGCCGGAGCCGGCGTTGTAATACGAAGCCTGAACGGCCTCGGCAGCTTCTGCCTCGACGGCCGCAGCCTCGAGCGCCTCGCGCTTAGCATCCTCGAGCGTGGAGCGAAGCTCGTCGAGCTCGGCCGACTTCGCGTCGACCTCCTCCATCGTCAAAAGACTGCCCGCACCGTCGATACAACCCTGCAGTACAGCGCGCTCGTCATCGGTGGCATAGTCACCGTACATGTTCATGATGATCTGCGCGCGGACCTCTAGGGAATCGCGCTTGGCCCCCATCGAGGCGTTCCACTCCTGCATGGAGCCAAAGCCGTCGCTACGATAGTCGACGGGCTGCATCAGGGTCGCCTCGGACGGCGTAGATCCGACCGCGTCGGACAGTGTTGCCGCGTGGGCATCGGTTACGCCGGCACCCACTAAAAGCGCCACGGCAAGCGTGGCAGAAAGGGCGGCGGCCTTCGGTTTTCGTGAATCGATCCTCATGTAGCTG
>OLNM01002930.1_pt1 | contig 10080 bp, 9 predicted proteins | sample 1672391 | NCBI WGS metagenome assembly OLNM01 (sample SAMEA3136680, study PRJEB25190) | human gut metagenome | reverse complement strand
GATGAAGGATGTTCCGGCCCAGAACAGTGCCGGGGCGCTGGCCGGGGATTCGGTGCAGGAGTCCGCCCTGAGCGGCATGAACCTTTCCGACGGCGTGGTGCGGGTGACCGTTCTGTTGAAGCCAGAGGTGTTCTACCGCGTCCTCAGTGAGCAGACGGGGCTGGAAATTGGCGACGAAGCAGGCCTGATGCCCTGCATCATTGAGCTTTCCCGGGCAAAGCGGGAGTACGAGAAGATCCGCAGTGCACTGGAACAGGTGGAAGCCACCGGCTACGGCATCGTGATGCCAAGCATTGAGGAGCTCTCGCTGGAGGAACCGGAGATCGTCCGGCAGGGCGGACGGTACGGTGTCCGGCTGGAAGCCAGCGCACCCTCCATCCATATGATGAAAGCCGTCATCCACACCGAGATCAGCCCCATTGTGGGCACCGAGAAGCAGAGCGAAGATCTGGTGCAGAGTCTGCTGGGCGATTTTGAAGCAGACCCGGAGAGGCTGTGGGAATCAAACATCTTTGGCAAGAGCCTGCATGAACTGGTGAATGAGGGACTGCAGAACAAGCTCCTCCACATGCCGCAGGAAGCCCGCACCCGCCTGCAGGAAACGCTGGAACAGGTCATCAACGATGGCTGCACCGGATTGATCTGTATTCTGCTGTAACATAAAACGACCCTCTCAGTCACGCTGACGCGTGCCAGCTCCCCCGAAGGGGGAGCCAACGCATCTGACAGGAAGAAAACTGCTGATTTGCAGAATCTTACCTCGAAGCTGCAATTGCCTCTCCCTTTGGGAGAGGTGGCAATGCGGAGCATTGGCGGAGAGGGTCGTTCTTATTTTTGATAAAACCTCAAACAGCCTTCAAAACTGCTCAACGTATCATTAAATCGGATCCCCTGTGCGGCCAGCTTTGAGCTGTCCATCACAAGGTTGCGGGAGAAATTAGCAGGCTCGATCTGCACCTGCACGCCCAGCGCTTCGGCAAACTGCCGGGCCGTTGTGACCATATCGGCATCGTTCCCGCTGCCAAAATTGTACACACCGCCGGGCAGCTGCAAGGCGGGGAAGAGATGTTCCACCACTTCCCGCACCCAGCTGACACCCCGGTGATCGTGTGGCGAAAAGCGAACGGGAGTACCGTTTTGTGCGGCCTGCAGCAGGTTCAGCGGCAGATTGCCCCGGAGGGGCAGGCCATCACCGGGCAGATCGTACATCCATGGAGCCCGCAGAAGCACCGCCTCCGGGCAGAGCGCAAGGACCCGCTCCTCGGCCTCCAGCTTGTGCTGACCATAGGTGTTGGCGGGGGAGAGCGGCAGCGTTTCGGGCAGGGGGCCGGGCTGGGTCACACCTGCGTACACCTGATCCGAGCTGAATGAGATCAGTTTGGCCCCGGTGTCTTGTGCAGCCTTTGCCATCCAGATGGGCAGTTCGACGTTGGCACGCTGGGATTCCTCCGGGTGCTGCTGGCAGTAGCCGGTATCGGACAATGCCGCCAGATGCAGGATGACATCCGGCTGCACGGTTTCCGCAAAACGGCGAATGGCGGATTCATCGGCAGCGGCCAGAGATCCGCGCGGGAAGGTGAAAAGCTCTGCACGGCCCTGCCACTGGTGCAGTACCCGGGAACCCACAAAGCCGGAGGAGCCGGAAATTAAGATTTTTTTCATGATGTTTTTCTTGCGCGTACTTTTGCAAAACGCACTTGTTCTAAAAGAATGCTGATGGTCTTGGAAGTATCAGTCCACGAGAAACCGCCATCGTAACGGGTCAGCGTTGCATCATCTGCCAGAATGTCAATCAGTTCATCCTGCTCTGGCATGAGCCGGGCGGCCCGCAGGGTCAAATAGGTGTCCCGCGTAACAAACAGCGTGTAAGGACTTGAAACCTCAAACCAGATAGGCTCGTTGTTTTTACTGAACGTGCGCATCAGGGCTTCCCACCGGGTCTGTGTGACGCTCAGAAACACAATGGGGCTGTCCCTGTAATAACGTACCTGATAGCCGACTGTGGTGTAATAAACTCCTGTCTTTGCATTCCTGACTGCATTTTTCTGAATGGTGCGGATAGACCCGTAGGAATCAGAGGGAAGTACTTCACGGGTCTCTTCTACTACAAGATCTTCGACCGGCAGGTCCACATAAGAGTGCATCATCCAGTAGCGCCAGCCAAAGAAAGCGCAGATCAGGGCCAGCAGTCCGCCCACAGCGGCCAGCGTGATTTTTACCTGCCGGGTGCGCAGATTCTTTTTTACGGTGCTCAGGGCCTCAGCGGCCTCAGCGGCCTGCTCTTCCTGTACCGCAGTTTCCTGGGGCGGAGCGTCCATTTCAGCCAGCAGGGCAGAGCAGGCGGCACAGTCGCTCAGGTGCTCTGCCACATCGGCGGAAGTCTGTTCGTCGCAGACGTGATCTTTATAAAGCGGCAGAAGGTCCTGAACCAGGTAGCAGGGTAGTTTCATAAGATGGCCTCCTTCATTTTCATTCGGGCGCGGTAAAAGGTCACCCGCGCCCAGCTTTCGGTCTTGTGGTGCAGTGCGGCGATCTCTGCAAAGGTCAGTTCGCCGTAGACCCGCAGCCAGAATACCTCCCGGTACGGTTCGGGCAGGGCATGAAGCTTCTGGTAAAGGCTCAGTGCTCCTTCCCGCTGCTCCAGTTCCTCCCCCGGCAGGGGGGCGGGGCTGGGCACATCCGTCAGAGTGTCGTCCAGCGGGGGCAGTTCCCGCTTCTGCCGCCGGTATGTATCCGTCAGGGTGTTTTTGGCAATCTGACACAGCCAGACATTCAGTGCACAGCCGCCCTTGAACCCGTCAATGGCATCCAGCGCCTTGTAAAAGGTCTCCTGGGTCAGTTCTGCTGCCAGTTCCTCGTTTTGGCACAATGTCATCAGGTAAGCGTACACGGGCTTGTAATACTGCAGATAAATCTGCTCAAAACTGCGGTGCTCCATGTGCGCATCCCTCCTTTTTGGTGTGTTTTGGAACCGGTTCGCCCATAAGACGGCAAAACCGCCGGAACGTTACAAGTTTTCCGAAAAAATTTTCAAAGACCAAAAAGCCGCCATGGCCTACCCAGAACCACAGCGGCAGAAAGCTCAGTGCACCAAAAACAGTTCCAGCACAAGAACCACGGCGCAGCAGGAGACAGACACCTGAAACAAACTGGCCCCGAACCATGCAGCGGCAATGCCCACCACCAGCGCGGCGGCACCGGCAATGGGGCTTTGGGTGGCGTTGACGATGGCCGGGAAGGTCATCACGGCCAGCGTCACATAGGGCACATAGTAGAGGAAGGACTGGATGAACTGGTTTTTGATGGGTTTGCGGATAAGGGTCAGCGGCAGCACACGGATGGCGTAAGATACGGCGGCCATCACAGCGATATAGACCCAATTATTGTAGGTCATGCCTGCACCTCCTCAGTTCCGGCAGCTTCCGGTGCTTCGGGTGTAACAGGGAACAGAACGGCTGCCCCGCAGGAGATCAGCACCGTCAGCAGGATGGTGCGGGTGCCGTCCGAAAGGGAAGCGATGCCGGGCAGGCAGCCGCAGGCAAAGCTCAGGGCAAAGCTCAGCATCACCAGCACGGCAACGACCCTGTTCTTCCGGGCGGGGGGAATGATGATGGCCAGGAACATTCCGTACAGCGCCACACTCAGGGCGCTGACCACCCGCAGCGGCAGCAGATTGCCCGCAATGATGCCCAGCGCTGTGCCCATGGCCCAGGCGGGGGCCGCCAGCGCTATGGCACCGTAGGTGTAGAACGGGTTCAGATAGCCTGGCCGTGCGATCGTGATGCCAAACAGCTCGTCGGTGACATCGTAGCCGATGATGAGCCGGTGGAAGAACGGCGTGCCGGGGGCAAATTTCTGGGCCAGAGCGCAGCTCATCAGCAGGTAGCGCGCGTTGGCGATCAGGGTGATGATGGCAACTTCCAGATAGGTGGCACCGGCAGCGATCAGCGAAAAGGCTGCATACTCACCGGCAGAAGCATTGTTGAACAGGCTTGCAAAAAAGCCCTGAATGGGGGTCAGCCCCGCATTGCGGGCTGCAATGCCCAATGAGAACGAGACAGCAAAATAGCCCAGCGCAATGGGCACACCATCCCGCATCCCCTCGCAGAATACCTTGCGGCTGAATGCGTAGGGCTTTTGAGTGGTTTCCATGAGTGGTTACTCCTTTCCTACTTCAAGACACAAAAATAAGTATAGCACATCCGGTAGGAATTGACAAAAGAAAAAAGCTCAGGTTTTTGATCGAAACCTGAGCCTTTTTCAAAGAAGGGAGCGTGGCTTAATCCACAACATCCTCAAACTGGCTGTTGTACAGGTCAGCGTAGAAACCGCCGGCCTCAATGAGCTGGTCGTGGGTGCCCTGCTCCACAATGTCGCCGTCCCGCATCACAAGGATGAGGTCGGCATCCCGGATGGTGGAAAGGCGGTGGGCGATGACAAAGCTGGTGCGGCCCTCCATCAGGCGGTCCATGGCGGTCTGGATGCGCTGCTCGGTGCGGGTGTCCACACTGCTGGTGGCCTCATCCAGAATGAGGATGCGGTTGTCGGCCAGGATGGTGCGGGCGATGGTCAGCAGCTGCTTCTGGCCCTGGGACAACGACGACTTGTCATCGAGCACGGTGTCATAGCCGTCCGGCAGCGAGCGGATGAAGTGGTCGAGGCCCACGGCCTTGCACGCATCCTCGATCTGCTTGTTGGTCACGCCGGGCTTGGAGTAAGCGACGTTCTCGCGCACAGTGCCGCGGAACACCCACGTATCCTGCAACACCATGGAGAACTGGTCGTGCACGTTCCAGCGCGGCACGGACTTGGTGTCCACGCCGTCAATCGCAATCGAGCCGCCGGAAATCTCATAGAAGCGCATGAGCAGGTTGACCATGGTGGTCTTGCCGGCGCCGGTCGGGCCGACGATGGCAACGGTCCTGCCTGCCGGCACGTCGCAGCTCCAGTCATGGATGACCGGCTGCGCGGGATCGTAGCCGAAGCGCACGTGCCGGAACGACACGTCGCCGCGGATGTGCTCCGCCGGGGCGGGCAGCGCGGGGTCGGCCGGCTCTTCCGCCTCGTCGAGGAAGGCGAACACGCGCTCGGCCGCGGCCGCCATGGTCTGCAGCTGCGTGCTGATCTGCGCCAGCTGCGTGATCGGCTGCGTGAAGTTCGCCATGTAGTTGAGAAATGCCTGAATGTCGCCGATCGTGATGGTGCCGCGCGCGGCGAGCGAGCCGCCGAGCACGACCACGCACACGTAGCCGAGCTTGCTGACAAACGTCGTCACCGGCGACATGAGCCCGGACAGGAACTGGCTCTTCCACGCCGAGCGGTAGAGCCGCGCGTTGATGGCGTCGAACTCCTTTTGCGTCGCGCCCTCGCGGTTGAAGGCGCAGACAACGTTGTGCCCGGCGTAAGTCTCCTCGACCTTGCCGTTGATATCGCCGAGGTTCTTCTGCTGGGCGACAAAATAGCGCTGGCTGCGCTTGACGATCCGGCCCGTGAGCACGCCCGTGACCGGCAGCACGATGAGCGCGATGAGCGTCATGAGCCAGCTGATGCGCAGCATCATGACCAGCACACCGACGAGCATGGTGACGTTCGTGACGAGCTGCGTGACCGACTGCGCCATGCCGGAGGACATGGTGTCGACGTCGTTGGTGATGCGCGAGAGCACGTCGCCGACGGTGTTGCGCTCGAAGTAGCGCATGGGCATGCGGTGGATCTTGGCGCTGATCTCGCCGCGCAGGCGGTAGGCGAGCTTCTGCGTGATGCCGGCGAGGATCCACGACTGGAAGAAGCTGCACGCCGCGCTGACGAGATAGAGCGCGAGCACGGTCAGCAGGATCTTGCCGATCTTGCCGAAGTCAATGCCGCCGAGACCCGAGAGCTTGCGCCCGAGGCCGGTGGCCAGCTCCGTCGTGGCCGTCGAGAGGATCTTCGGCCCGACGATGCCGAAGGCCGTGCTCGCCAGCGCGAGCACGAGCACGAGCACAAGCGGCAGCCGGTAGCGGCCGAGGCAGCGGAAGAGCTTCGTGATCGTGCCTTTGAAGTTTTTCGGTTTTTCCGGGATGCGGCCCGGTCCGCGTCTGGGACCCGCCATGGTCAGCCCTCCTCTCCGAGTTCCGCGGCGCTGAGCTGGCTGAGCGCGATCTCGCGGTAGGTCTCGCAACTGCGCAGCAGCGCGCTGTGCGTGCCGCGGCCGACGATGCGCCCGCCGTCGAGCACGAGGATCTGATCCGCGTGCAGGATCGTGCTCAGGCGCTGCGCCACGATGATGACCGTGGCGTCGTGCGTCTGTTTGGCCAGCGCCTGACGCAGCGCGGCATCCGTCTGATAGTCGAGCGCGGAAAAGCTGTCGTCAAACAGGTACACCTGCGGATGCCTGGCGATGGCGCGCGCGATGGACAGGCGCTGCCGCTGCCCGCCGGACACGTTCGCCCCGCCCTGCGCCACCGGCGTGAGGAAGTGGTGCGGCCGCGACCAGATGAAGTCCTCGGCCTGCGCCGTGGCGGCGGCGCGGATGGCGTCGGCCTCCGAGACGTCGCCGCCAAACTCGAGGTTCGAGAGAATGTCGCCCGTGAAGAGCACGCCCTTTTGCGGCACGTAGCCGAGCATGGCGCGCAGGTCGGTCTGGTGCAGGCGGCGCACGTTCACGCCGCCGATGCTGACCGTGCCGCCGGTCGCATCGTAAAAACGCGGAATGAGATTCAGCAGCGTCGATTTGCCGCAGCCGGTCGAGCCGACGATGGCCGTGACCTCGCCGGGCCGCGCCGTGAAGCTGATGTCGTGCAGCACGTCGTCCTCCGCGCCGGGATAGCGGAACGACACGTGGTCGAACGTGACGGTCGCGTCCGCAGGCGCGGGCTCGGGGCTGCGCGGGTCGCGCACGCTCGCGCGCGTGCGCAGGATCTCGTCCACGCGCGTGGCCGAGACCTCGGCGCGCGGCAGGAGCACCGCCACGATCGTGATCATCATGAAGGCCATGATGATGAGCGAAGCGTAGGTCGAAAAGGCGATCATGTCGCCGATCTGCATATTGCCGGCGTTGATGCTTTTCGCACCGAACCACTCGATCATGACCGTGACGCCGTACATGATGAGCGTCATGACCGGGCCCATGAACGCCATGGTCCGGTTGACGAACAGCTGCGTTTTCATGAGCGCCGCGCTCGCGGTGTCGAAGCGTTCCTCCTCGTGCCGCTCGCGGTGGAACGCGCGGATGACCGGCAGACCGGTCAGCACCTCGCGGCTGACGAGGTTGACGTCGTCCACGCGCTGCTGCATGGTGCGAAACTGCGGCATGGCGATCTTCATGAGCACGCCGACGAGCAGCAGCATCGCCGCGACGGCCAGCGCGATGATCCAGCCGAGGCCGGTTTTCGTACGCGCGACCATGATAATGCCGCCGAGGCCGATGACCGGCGCATAGAGCACGACGCGCACGATCAGCACGCACACCGCCTGGATCTGCGTGACGTCGTTCGTGGTGCGCGTGATGAGCGAGGCCGTCGAGAACTTGTCCATCTCGGCGGACGAGAACGACAGCACCTTGCGGAACACCTGCGCGCGCAGGTCGCGCCCGATGCGAAGATCGAGGTGCGCGGCAACACGCTGCCCTATGTCAGCCGCGGCGGTTTTAAATTGGAAAAAGCGCTCAAAGTGTTTCCGATCGATCCCACCGGCCTGACGTGTATCGACTGCGGTGCCTCGACCGGCGGATTTACGGATGTGCTGCTGCAAAACGGTGCGGCAAAGGTCTACGCCGTCGATGTCGGCTACGGCCAGCTGGCGTGGAGCCTGCGCAACGATCCGCGCGTGATCTCCATGGAGCGCACGAACGTGCGCTATATCACAGCCGAGCAGATCCCGGAACCGCTGGATCTCGCGGTCATGGATCTGTCATTCATCTCCGTGAAGCTCATTCTGCCGGCGGTCTGTCCACTGCTGAAGGACGATGCTGCGGTCGTCTGTCTCATCAAGCCGCAGTTTGAAGCCGGGCGTGAAGAGGTCGGCAAAAAAGGCGTCGTCCGGGATCCAAAGGTGCATCTGGAGGTACTCGAGAGCTTTCTGGACTTTGTGCCCGGCGCGGGCTTTACCGTCATGGGGCTGGACTATTCGCCCATCAAAGGGCCGGAGGGCAACATTGAGTACCTCGGCTACCTGCGCAAGGGAACACATCCCGCGCCGGAGCTCGATCCGGCGGCCATTGTGGAGCAGTCGCACGGCGCGCTGGCCCACGGAAAAGAGAGCGGCGTATGAAACACATCGTCATTGCGGCCAATCCATACCGGGACAGCGGCCTGCAAAAAGCGCTGACGGTTTACCGTATGCTCACGGAGCACGGTCACCGGGTGGTCATGTCACCGGTATTTGCGCCGAAGGCCTACCTGCCGGGGGATGTCCCGGTGCGGCCGCTGGAGGCCGCCGCGCACGATGCTGCGCTCATCATCGTCATGGGCGGCGATGGGACGATCCTGCATGTTGCAGTCACGCTGCGTGACCATCCGATCCCGATCATCGGCGTGAATTTCGGCGGCAAGGGATTTCTGGCCGGCCTGGAGGACGACGAGCTGGATATGCTGCTCGAGATCGCGGATGGGCAGTATACGGTCAGTCGGCGCATGATGCTCGATGTGGAGCTCGTGCGCAATGAGCGGATCATCTGCACGCAGTCGGTGCTCAACGACGTGGTCATCCACGGCGGTCATGTGGACTGCATCGGCGTGACCGCTTATGGCGACGGCGTGCCCATCACGCGCTTCAACGGCGACGGCATCATTGTCGCCACGCCGACTGGTTCCACGGCCTATTCCATGTCGGCCGGCGGCCCGCTCGTCGAGCCGGAAAACGAGAATATCATCATGACGCCCATCTGCGCGCACAGTCTGGCCGGAAAGTCCTTTGTGCTTGCGCCCGGGCGGCAGATCACGATCGTGCCGGAGCGCATTCATGACCGGCCGGCCATCCTCGTGGCGGACGGCGGCGACAGCATCGCGCTCATCCGCGGCGATCAGATCCGCATCCGCAGATCGGACAATTACACGCTGCTGGCCGATACCGGCATCCGCAGCTTTTATGAGACGGCTTTTGGCAAGCTGACAGACAGACTGTGAGGAGGGACGACGTGAAATCCACCCGACAAAACATCATTTTGCAGATCATTGCAGAGCAGGAGATCGAGACGCAAAACCAGCTCATGGATGTGCTGGCGCAGCGCGGCGTTCCGAGCACGCAGGCGACGCTGTCGCGCGACATTAAGGAGCTGCACCTGACGAAGACGCTCGCGCCGAGCGGGAAATATCGTTACGCCGCACCGGCGGCGGACGAATTTCCCGGCTACGATGAGCGCCTGAAGAAAATTTTCCGGGAATGTGTGACGTCGTATGCCGAGGCGCAGAACATCATCGTCATCAAGACGCTGCCGGGCCTCGCCTCGGCTGCATGCTCCGCGCTCGACAGTATGCGCATCGACACGCTCGTCGGCACGCTTGCGGGCGACGACACGGCATTTCTGCTCATGAAGGACAATACGTCCGCCGATGAGTTTTTCCACGAGATCGAAAAGCTGCTTTGAGGACACCGCAGGAGGTGAAGCGCTTTGCTGCGAGAACTGCATATTGAAAACGTCGCGGTCATCGAGCGGGCGGATCTGGAGCTCGGCCCCGGCCTGAACATCCTGACCGGCGAGACGGGCGCGGGCAAATCCATCCTTGTGGACGCCATGCACGCGATCCTCGGCGCGCGCGCCTCGCGCGAGCTCGTGCGCACCGGCGCCGAAAAGGCGGTCGTCTGTGCGACGTTCGCCCCTGACCCGTGCCGGGACTGGTGCGAGGAAAACGAGATCGAGTGCGACGATGAGCTCATCATCCGCCGCCAGATCACGGCCGAGGGCAAGACGTCCTGCCGCGTCTGCGGCGTCCCGGTCACAACGGCGCAGCTGCGCACGCTGGGCGCGCTGCGTGAAGACCGCCGCATCTTCAAGGCGCGCGAGACGCTGGAGATTTACGCGCCCATCGCGCACCGTCTCGGCATCAACAACATCAAGTGGGAGCTCGAGGACGTGTCGCTTCAGTACCTCGACCCCGAGGG
>OLNM01002920.1_pt1 | contig 10104 bp, 9 predicted proteins | sample 1672391 | NCBI WGS metagenome assembly OLNM01 (sample SAMEA3136680, study PRJEB25190) | human gut metagenome | reverse complement strand
GAAAGAGTTCCAATAGAAGAAGTGTCAATAAAAAATATTGTAGAAAATGCAGAAATTGCACGTGGTAGTTTTTATCAATATTTTGAAAGTAAAGAAGATTTACTTCGGTTTTATATTAAATAAACATTTTAAGCAAATGAATAAAGAAATAAAAAATAATATAATAGAAAAAATGCTATAGGCGGCGAGGATCATTTGAAAAAAATTGACAATGTGCAGGAGGTGACTGACAGATGGCAGTATATTATGCTGGCGGTTGCCATATTTCTTGCCATAATTTTCTGTTGTTATTACATAATCAGCCAGTCGAGGTGGGGCTTTTATACTGCCGGAGGGCCGGTCAGGCAGCAGGCAAATGTCCTGGGGGCGGATGAGAGCACACCATCGGAGGTGGATGGGGCAAATGATACCGGGGAGATGCAGCCGGAGAAGGACGAAACGGAGTCTGATGCGGAGCCGGAGATAACGAAGAGGGCGTATCTCACATTTGACGATGGGCCATCCGGGAACACAGTGGAGATACTGGATATCCTTGATAAATACGATGTGAAGGCAACATTTTTTGTCGTGGGGCGCGACAAGAGCTATTATGATGCCTACCGGGATATAGTGGATAGGGGACATACACTGGGGCTTCATTCGTACACCCATGATTACGATAAAATATATGGAAGCCTTGCTGATTTCTCCGAAGATATTGAGGAATTGCGAAATTTATTGTATGATGTAACAGGTGTAAATTGTGTATATTACAGATTCCCGGGCGGCAGTTCAAATACGGTATCCAGAGTGGATATGAACACCCTGATAGACTATGTGAATGCCGAGGGGCTTATATATTATGATTGGAATGCGCTGAACAATGATGCCGTGTGTGGCAGCTACACGCCGGAGCAGCTTGTCGACAATATCATGAAGGATGCACTGCAGCACGACGATGTGGTCATATTGATGCATGATCTTGAGTCGAGGCACACCACGGTGGAATCACTGCCGATGCTTATTGAAAGACTCCGGGATGATGGGTATGAGCTGCTGCCTATAGATGAGAATGCACCACTTATCAGGCACAGATGAGAAGGGACGGATATATGCCATGACTTATGAAGAGGCAAGAAGTTATATAGAATATACGGACACCATGGGAAGCGTTCTGGGGCTTGACAGTATAAAGGAGCTGCTGAGAAGGCTGGGCGATCCGCAGGACGCAGTCCCGGTTATACATATAGCAGGAACAAATGGCAAAGGTTCGATATGCGCATTTCTGGACGAGATACTTGAGAGTGCAGGATACAGTGTGGGAAGATATATATCTCCAACGATATTTACATATCTTGAGAGATTTCAGATAGATAAGGAATATATGTCTGAGGAGGATTTTGCCGTATATCTAGAGACGGTGAAAGATGCAGCGGATGACATGGTGTCGGACGGCTGGGGAAGGCCCACATCGTTTGAGACGGAGACAGCGGTGGCGTTCTGTTATTTCTGCGACAAAAAGGTCGATTTCCTGTTGCTTGAGACCGGAATGGGAGGCCTGGAGGATGCCACAAATGTGTGCAGCCACCCGGTCTGTACGATAATAGCAAGTATAAGCATGGATCACATGCATTTCCTCGGGAATACCCTGAGGGATATATACAGACAGAAGCTTGGAATATTGAAAAAGAACTGCCCATGTGTGGCGTACCCGCTTGCCTCAGAGCTTGAGGATATGTGGAATATGGCATGTGAGCAGAATAATATATCGGACTTGGCGGTACTTATCAGGGAGAAGGATATAGAGATATGCGGAGAGTCGGTAGGTGGAAGTGAATATATATATGACGGACAGAGATACGAACTTCAGGTTCCGGGCATATATCAGATATATAACAGTGCCACAGCGGCTGCGACCGCACATGTTCTCATGAGGCTTGGATATGAGCTGACTGAGGATGACATAAGGAGAGGACTTAAAGCGACGTTCTGGAAGGGAAGATTCCAGAAGCTTATGGACAAACCTCTAATGTATGTGGATGGCGCACACAATCCGGGAGGCTGGAGAGCACTTAGACAGAACATAGATGAGTATTTTGCCGGAAGAGACCTCATATATATATGTGGGGTGTTCAAGGACAAAGACTATGAGCAGATGCTCAGGATTATGATGCCGGGGGCTTCTGCGTTCATAGCAGTTGAGCCGGATAACCCGAGAGCACTTTCAAGGCATGAGCTGAAAAGGCTGGCAGGGACATATATAGATGAAGTCTATGAGCAGGAAGATGTGGACGATGCCGTGAGGCAGGCGATGACGCTGGCTGATGGCAGGCGGGATTCGGTGGTGATGGTATTTGGCTCGCTGTCATTTATTGGGCCGATCATAGACCGTGCGGAACATGGAGGATATATAGAAAGCTGATGCAGACAGAGATGGACAGAGTGGACAGGATCATATACAACGATGAATACAGACGTCTCATGGAGACTGTGCGGAACAAGGAGACCGACAGGATATTCTGCCGGCATGGACTTGAGCACTGCCTGGATGTTGCCAGGATAGCGTATATAATGAATATCGAACAGGGATATGCGATAGACAGGGAGATCATATATGCCACGGCACTTCTTCACGATGTGGGACGGGCAGATCCTGATGACACCGGCAGGAAGCATCATGAGCTGAGTGTTGAGTATGCGGGCAGAATACTGGAGCAGTGCGGATTTTCCACGCAGGAGAATGAGCAGATATGTGATGCCATAGGCTCACACAATACAGACGGTGCTGAGCGGGAAGGACTGGCATATGTGTTGTATAATGCGGATAAGCTGTCTCGAAACTGTTTTGACTGCGAGGCATCAGACCAGTGTTACTGGCTGGAGAGTGCACGCAATACAGGGATAAAATATTAAGGGAAATACCAAGGGGTCGCACGTCATGTGCGGATATTTAATATCTGGAGGATAAAAGGATGATAATAGGAAACAAGACATTTGAGAGTGGAAAAGAACCTTATGTGATGGGGATACTGAATGTGACCCCGGATTCATTTTCGGATGGAGGACAGCATAACACCATGGACACAGCTCTGTTTACCACAGAGAAGATGATAGCTGAGGGTGCTGTGATAATAGATGTTGGCGGTGAGTCCACAAGACCTGGATATACAAAGATATCGGATGAGGAGGAGATAGAGAGGACCGCACCGATCATAGAGGCGATAAAGAGAGATTTCGACGTGGCAGTATCACTCGACACATACAAGTCTGCGGTGGCTGAGGCGGGTATACATGCAGGTGCAGATCTCATAAACGATATATGGGGACTGAAGTACGATGAGAAGATGGCGGCTGTCATAGCGAAGTACGACAAGGCGTGCTGTCTTATGCACAACAGGGAGAACACAGATTACACAGACTATCTGGCTGATGTTGTATCAGATCTGGATGAGTCGGTTAACATGGCTCTGGCAGCAGGCATAGACAGGGACAAGATCATGGTGGATCCGGGAATAGGATTTGCAAAGGATCTGCATCAGAATCTGCTCCTCATGAACAATCTGGAGCTGCTCCACAAATGGGATCTCCCGATACTCCTCGGAACGTCGAGAAAGTCGATGATAGGACTTACACTTGATCTTCCGGTGACCGAGCGCGAGGAGGGAACAGTTGCCACATCAGTGCTTGGGCTTGTGAAGGGCTGCGATTTCTTCAGAGTACACGATGTGAAGAGCAACTACAGAGCACTCAAGATGACGCATGCGATGCTGAGTGCCAGATAAAATATAGCGGAGGTGCGGTATGGACAGTATCAATATAAAAGGACTTGAGGTATTTGCACATCACGGAGTGTACAGGGAGGAGAATGTCCTTGGACAGAAGTTCGTGGTGGACGTATCCATGCAGGTGTCGACCCAGGAGGCCGGCAGAAGTGATGATATAAGAAAATCTGTGAACTATGGCAGCGTGTGCGATGGCATACAGAAGGTCATGAAGAACAGAAATTATAAATTGATAGAGACTGTGGCTGAGGAGATAGCAGACATGATACTTCTCACTTACGATGATGTGAGAGGGGTAAATGTGACGGTGAAGAAGCCGTGGGCTCCGGTCATGGTACATGTAGATACAGTGTCCGTGTCCATAAGCAGAAAAAAGCACACAGCATATCTTGGACTTGGGTCAAATATCGGCGACAGGGAATCATATCTGGACATGGCCATAGATGAGCTGAACAAGGATAAATACACCAAGGTGACAAGAGTATCAGATTTTATAGAGACCGAGCCGTATGGCGGCGTTGAGCAGGACGATTTTCTGAACGGCTGTCTGGAGATAGAGACGCTCAGGACTCCTGAGGAACTGCTGAGACTGGTGAATGGAATAGAGAAAGCGGCGGGAAGAGAGAGGCTGATCCACTGGGGACCGAGAACTCTGGATATCGATATCCTGCTTTATGATGATGTCGTGTATGACAGTGAGGATCTTCACATACCACACGTGGAGATGCACAAGAGAGAGTTTGTACTTGAACCGTTGTCCATGATAGCGGGATACAAGAGGCACCCGCTGCTTGGCAAGACGATATCCGAGCTTCGTGCCGGGCTGGACAAACAGTGACAAATTTGACACTTCAAGTGGAAGGATAGATAGAATGAATACATTGGAAGAGATAAACAGTCTGGAAGAGCAGATACAGCAGCTTATCACCAGAAAGAATGAGCTTATCGACAGAGCGTGTGTTGAGGGCAGAGATATTGCGCTGGCACATATAAGCTCTGATGTGGTGAGCGGGTTTGTGCCCGTGGATCATCTGAAGGTCGATAAAGACACGGTGGTTGTATACCAGGGTGTTCCGGGGGCTTACAGTCATCAGGCTATGCATGACTATTTTGGCAAGGATATAAAGAATGTAAATGTTGCAAAATTTGAGGATGTCATAGAGACGGTGAAGAGCGGCAAGGCTGATTACGGAGTCCTGCCTATAGAGAATTCCTCTGCCGGATTTGTGAGTGGTATATATGATATGGTTGGCAGCAGCGGCCTGACCATCGTGGGCGGAGACGAGGTCAAGGTGGCACATATGCTCATGGGAGTTCCGGGCTCAAAGCTTTCTGATATACAGACTGTATATTCCCATCCGCAGGGGCTTCTGCAGTGCAGTGAATTCCTAAACAGAGCCGGATACGCACAGTGCCCGGTTGCGAACACTGCAGTGGGTGCGGTGAAGGTCAGGGATGAAGGTGATATTACTCAGGCTGCCATAGCGAGCGCTCTTGCCGCAGATATATACGGACTTGAGATACTCAAGGACGATATAGTCAACAATGAGAACAACACAACGAGATTTATCATACTGTCAAAGAAAAAGGAGTATGTGAAGAGTGCGGGAAATATATCCGTATGCTTTGCACTGCCACATGAGAGTGGAACCCTTTACAGTATACTTGGACATATAAAACATAACGGGCTCAATATGACAAGCATTGAGTCGAGGCCTCTCAGGGGAAGAAAATGGGAATATTCATTCTTCATAACTCTTGAGGGAAGTCTCATGGATCCGGCGACGATAGATGCGCTGGATCATATAAATAAGGATTCTATGGATTTCAAGATAATTGGAACATACTGATAAGTAACATGAAAGGTGGGGTAGATATGGCAAGTAAGGTATTTGCAGCCATCGATGTAGGTTCTAACGAGCTGTCAATGAAGGTGTATGAGATAACTCCCAAAAAAGGGGCGAGGGAGATCGATTACGTCAACAGCACAGTTGAGCTCGGAAGTGATACCTACAACAGTGGCAGGATAACCGAGGATTCCATAATGAAGGTATGTGAGATCCTCAACAAATTCCGCAGGAAGATGAGGGAATACGATGTGCGTGAATACAAGGCGTATGCATCGTCCGCTGTGCGTGAGGCGGAGAATTCAGTCATGGTCCTTGAGAGGATAAAGCAGCACACAGGCATCGACGTCGCAGTGCTCAGCAACTCGGAGCAGAGATTCATGAACTACAAGGCGTATGCGGCAAAGTCAAAGTTTGAGGATGCCGACACGAAGAACAGGGCGCTTCTGGACATAGGAGCGGGAAGTCTTCAGATATCTATATTTGACAAGCAGAATCTGATCCAGACACAGAACCTTCCTATAGGAGCCGTGAGAATAAGGGATTATCTGGCAAAATACGGCGCAGACACGGTGGCTCTGGAGAATATCATGGAGGAGTTCGTATCGAACTTCATAGAGGAGTTCAGGAACCTCTTTATAAACGATAAGGACATCAAGAGCATAATAGCCATAGGAGACGGAATCGCAAATCTGAAGAAGGTCGGACCGGAGCTGAATATCACAGACAAGATTACAAGAGATCAGTTCCGCGTGCTTTATCACAAGGTAGTTGAGACCACCCCGGAGGTCCTTTCAGAAAAATACGGTGTGCCATACGAGAGGGCGACACTGATGCTTCCGATGGCGATCATTTACCAGTCATTCCTCGACAACTCAAGGGCGGAGGATATCATCACGCCGGATGTTACGTTCTGTGACGGAATAGTTGCCGATTATATGGATAAGAACGGAACGCTTCTGCTGAATAAGAATTTCGACGAGGATATCATTGCATCGGCAAACAGCATAGCCAAGAAATATAAGGTCAACAGGAAGCACACGCAGAATGTGACGCAGAACGCACTGGATATATTTGATTCCTTCAAGAGCGTCCACGGACTCGGAAGGAGAGAGAGACTGCAGCTCCAGATCGCAGCCATGCTCCACAGTTGTGGCAAATTTGTAAATATGAACGAGGGCACCATGATGTCCTATCACATAATCATGTCCACGGAGATACTTGGACTGTCCCACAAGGAGAGGGAGGAGATTGCAAATATTGTGAAGTTCAACGAGTATTATCTCCCTTCACAGACAAAGGCACAGGTATCGCTGATGACTGCGGATTACATGAAGGTCGCCAAGCTGGCATCCATACTGAGACTTGCGGATGTCCTTGACAAGAGCCACAGGCAGAAGATAAGTGACATGAAGTTCAGCTTCAAGGACTACGTGCTCACGATGACGGTAGATACACTGAATGATATTACGCTTGAGGCAGGGGTGTTCAAGACCAAGACTGAACTGTTCAGAAAGGTCTTTGGAGTGAAGCCTGTGTTAAAACAGAAAAGGGGGTTGTAAAGGATGGCAGATAAGAATCCGATATTTTATAACAGAGAGCTCAGTTGGCTTGAATTTGACAAGAGATGTCTGTCCGAGGCGAAGGACAGGACCATTCCTCTGTTTGAGAGAATAAAGTTCCTGAGTATAACGGCATCCAATCTGGATGAGTTCTTCATGGTAAGAATAGCATCACTCACGGATATGGTGCATGCCGGATACACCAAGAAGGATATAGCCGGAATGACGGCGCGGGAGCAGCTTGACGCACTCCATGCCAGCACCAAAGAGTTCATGAAGAACCAGTATCAGACACTGAACAGATCCCTCATCCCTCAGCTTGCCCAGAACGGATTGAAGCTTGTGAGACACCATGAGGATCTCACTCCAAAGCAGGCAAAGTACGTGGACAAATACTTTGAGAAGGATGTATACCCGGTACTCACACCTATGGCGGTGGACTCGTCCAGACCATTCCCACTGGTGCGCAATAAATCACTGAATATAGGTGCACTCATATACGATAAGAAAAAGGACGTGACGGATATAGCGACCGTCCAGGTTCCATCTGTACTTCCAAGGATCGTGAGACTTCCTTCTGAGGAGAAGGGCGTTACCGAGATAATTCTTCTGGAGGAGGTTATCGAGAAGAACCTTGACAAGCTGTTCCTGAACTACGACATAGTGTGTGCATATCCATACCGTATCATGAGAAATGCAGACTTCTCCATAGATGAGGAGGAGACCGCAGATCTGCTGAAGGAGATCGAGAAGCAGCTCAAGCAGAGACAGTGGGGCGAGGTCATAAGACTTGAGGTGGACGAGGCCATGGACAAGAAGCTCCTTAAGGAGCTCAAGAAGCATCTCGGAGTCGATGACGAGGTCGTATACAAGATCAACGGACCTCTGGATCTCACATTTCTCATGAAGGTGAACGGCATAGATGGTTTTGACCATCTGAAGTATCCTAAGTACAAACCGCAGCCTGTACCTGGAATGGGCGATTACAGCCATATATTTGACAGGATAAAGAAGGGAGACATCCTTCTGTTCCATCCATATTATGAGTTCACTCCGGTCATTGAGTTCATAAAACAGGCGGCAAATGATCCTGATGTCCTGGCGATCAAGCAGACACTTTACCGTGTCAGCGGCAATTCACCTATCATCGCGGCACTTGCACAGGCTGCCGAAAATGGCAAGCAGGTAACTGTTCTCGTCGAGCTCAAGGCAAGATTTGACGAGGAGAACAATATAGCGTGGGCCAAGAAGCTGGAGCAGGCGGGCTGTCATGTTATCTATGGCCTTGTGGGTCTTAAGACACATTCCAAGATCGCACTGGTTGTCAGACGCGAGGAGGACGGAATCAGAAGATATGTGCATCTGGGAACAGGAAATTACAATGATCAGACCGCAAAGCTTTACACTGACATGGGACTTCTCACCTGCAGCGATGCCATAGGAGAGGACGCGACGGCGGTGTTCAACATGCTGTCAGGATATTCAGAGCCGAAGAAGTGGAACAAGCTTGCAGTTGCCCCAATCTGGCTGAAGGACAAATTCCTCATGCTGATAGGCCGTGAGGCAGAGAATGCGAGACAGGGCAAAAAGGCAAGGATAGTTGCCAAGATGAACAGTCTCTGTGATCCGGTGATCATGAATGCGCTCTACGATGCCTCAAAGGCAGGCGTAAAGATCGAACTCATCGTCAGGGGAATATGCTGTATCAAGGCAGGAGTTCCGGGACTTTCAGATAATATATCAGTAAGATCCATAGTTGGAAATTATCTTGAGCACTCGAGAATATTCTATTTCTATAATGACGGATTTGAGGATATATACATGGGAAGTGCGGACTGGATGCCTAGAAATCTGGACAAGCGAGTTGAGATAACGTTCCCTGTAGAGGATCCAGAGCTTAAGAAGAAGATAAAGAATATCCTTAAGATACAGCTTGAGGATACACTCAAGGCTCACATCATGCAGCCTGACGGCTCATATGCGAAGCAGGATCTCAGGGGCAAGGCAAAGCTTGATTCACAGATGTATTTTGTGAAGCTTGCGCAGGAGAGTCAGAAGCCGGTGAAGGAAGAGGACAATGACAGGGTGTTCATCCCGGTTGAATCCCACGGCGATAATGAGTGATATAAAGGCAGCACAGAGGCATATCGACAAAAGAAAAATAACAGTTGACACACGGCTGGCGATGTGGTATTCTACCATTGCTGTGTGAAACAGTGAACATAGAAGCAGAGTATCCACTCTCACCTCAGCATGGTCTGACATGACTCGGGTTAATATTTAGCTTAGAAGATTTACAGGGTTTCCCTGAGTTTGAATATGCTTTGTATTAAGAAAGTGGATAGATGGTTCTATCCACTTTTCTTATGTCAGAGAATTGAATTTTAAAAGTGTGGAGGTAGAGAGTCATTAGCGATTTAATGATCAACGAACAGATTAGAGACAGAGAGGTACGACTCATCGGAGAAGATGGTCAGCTTGTTGGAATAATGTCATCCAGGGATGCATACAAGATGGCTCAGGATGCAGGACTTGATCTTGTGAAGATAGCACCTAAGGCACAGCCACCGGTGTGCAAGATAGTTGACTATGGTAAGTATCGTTATGAGCAGGCCAGAAAAGAGAAAGAGGCCAAGAAGAAGCAGAAGACCATGGAAGTCAAGGAAGTCAGACTTTCACCGAACATCGATGCGAATGACCTTAATACCAAGATCAATCAGGCAAGAAAGTTCCTTGAGCATGGCGATAAGGTTAAGGTTACACTGCGATTCAGGGGAAGAGAGCTTGCGCATGTAGAGCAGTCAAAGGTTATTCTTGACAACTTTGCTGAGAAGCTTGCAGAGATAGCAGTTATCGATAAGCCTGCTAAGTTTGAAGGAAGAAGCATGATAATGTTTTTAACACAAAAGCGTTAAATTATTATAGACATATAAT
>OLNM01002908.1_pt1 | contig 10135 bp, 7 predicted proteins | sample 1672391 | NCBI WGS metagenome assembly OLNM01 (sample SAMEA3136680, study PRJEB25190) | human gut metagenome | reverse complement strand
CATCTGCCGCACCTCGCTCGCCGTATCGGCACTTAGAATTATGCGGTATTGCCCAAAATGTATAATTTCCGCGGCTGGCAAAATTTTTGCCCGCCGCGGCTTTTTTTGCGGCCAAGTATCTGCTATAATAAGGGCTGTGTAAATGTTTGATAAATAACGAACACTTCCTGAAACTGACTTTGGGGAAGAAGGTGCTGTTATGAATACAGCGAAAGAACTGTATGACCGTTGGCTGGCCCAACCGGAACTGGATACCGCTGTGGCGGAAGAACTGCACGGCATTGCCGGGGATGATGCCGCTATCATGGACCGTTTTTACCGTGACCTGGAATTTGGCACCGGCGGCCTGCGCGGTGTGCTGGGGGCGGGCACCAACCGCATGAACCTGTACACGGTGCGCAAGGCCACCCAGGGCCTGGCCGATTACCTGAACGCGACCGACCTGCCCAAAAAGATCGCCATTGCGCATGACAGCCGCAATAACGGCGAACTGTTCACCCGCGAAGCTGCCCGCGTGCTGGCGGCAAACGGCATTACCGCCTGCGTGTACCCGCGGCTGGAGCCCACGCCCGCACTTTCCTGGGCGGTGCGCTATCTGGGCTGCGGGGCAGGCGTCTGCATTACAGCCAGCCACAACCCGGCCAAGTACAACGGCTATAAAGTGTATGGCGCCGATGGCTGCCAGATCACGCTGGAAGTGGCAGATAAAATTCTGGCTGCAATCGAAAAAGTGGACTGCTTTGACGGCGTAAAGCTGGTGGATTATGAAGCCGGTGTGCAGGCAGGCCGCATTGTGAGCATTGACGACAAATGCCTGGATGATTTTGTACAGGCTGTATATGACCAACGCGTTGGCGATGGCACCGGCATTGAGCAGCTCAAGCTGGTGTACACCCCGCTGAACGGCACCGGCCTGGAGTGCGTAAAAAAACTGCTGGCCAAGCTGGGTGTGACCCATGTGACGGTGGTGCCGGAGCAGGAAACACCGGATGGGAATTTCCCCACCTGCCCGTATCCCAACCCGGAAATCCGCGAAGCCATGCAGAAAGGCCTGGAACTGTGCGATAAAGTACACCCGGATCTACTGCTTGGCACCGACCCCGACTGTGACCGCTGCGGCACCGCTGTGCCGGACGGCAAGGGCGGCTACCGGCTGATCACCGGCAACGAGATGGGCATTATCCTGCTGGATTATATCTGCCGCACACGCCTGGCCCGCGGCACCATGCCCAAGGATCCCGTGGCCGTGACCACCATTGTTTCCACCGATATGGCAACGCCGGTTGCCAAAAAGTACGGCGTGGAGCTGCGCCGCACCCTGACGGGCTTTAAGTTCATCGGCGAGCAGATTGGCAAGCTGGAAGCAGAGGGCCATGTGGAACGCTATATCTTTGGCTTTGAGGAGAGCTATGGTTACCTGTCCGGCGGACATGTGCGGGATAAGGATGCCGTGAACGCCACGCTGCTGGTGTGTGAAGCCGCCGCCTGGTATGCCCAGCAGGGCATGACGCTGCTGGATGCCATTGAAGCGCTGTACAAAGAGTTTGGCTATTACCGCAACGCCCTGTGCAGCTTTGCCTTTGAGGGCGAAACCGGCATGTACACCATGCAGAACCTGATGAAGACTCTGCGCGCCGACCCGCCCAAAGAGATTGCGGGCTATGCGGTGGAGCGTGTTGCGGATTATGATACCGATGGTACCGGCCTGCCCCGCGCCAACGTGCTGGAATACCACCTGGCGGGCGGCCACAAGCTGATGGTGCGCCCCTCCGGCACCGAGCCGAAAATCAAAGTGTATCTGTCCGCCGTGGGCAAGAGCGAAGCGGAAGCCGATGCGGTGAACGCGGAGCTGGCGAAGGCGGCGGAAATGCTCATGAAGTGAGTTAGGGGGTAGGAGTGAGGAGTTGGATGGGAGAATTAGAAATTAGGAATGAGTAATTAGGAATTTTGCGGTAAGGGCCAGGCCCGGCGGTTTGATCTGTAGGGCACGATGCCCTCATCGCGCCGGGGAGAGACCCTGCCGGTTGCTATAAACGCTGCCAATATTTGTAGGGGACGATGCTTGCATCGTCCCGCGGACGGGCCGCGCCACATCATTCGCCGCAAGGCAACGGGCGCACAATGTGCGCCCCTACGGGATTGGGTAACGAAAAACATCTAAATGCAATTTCTAATGCGGTTTTCGCGATTTCTGATTTTTCTATGAATTTTTGACTTCTTGATGCTTTTACTTTTTCAGATACACCCTAGGATACACAAAATAGATTGATAAAATATCTCAGCCACAGAGGTGACAAAATGGAATTCCCGAAAGACTTTTTGTGGGGTGCGGCATCGGCAGCGGCACAGGTGGAAGGCGCCTGGAATGAGGATGGCCGCGGGCCGAGCATCTGGGATGTGCTGTACCCCGGCCACACCAAATATAACGAGGGCCCTCTGCAGGCGTGCGACCACTACCACCGCTACCGTGAAGATGTGGCCCTGATGAAAAAGATGGGGCTGAAAAGCTACCGCTTCTCGGTCAGCTGGTCCCGCATCCTGCCCGATGGCACGGAAAAAATCAACCAGAAAGGCATTGAGTTCTATCAAAGCCTTGTGCGGGAGCTGAAAGCCGCGGGCATTGAGCCGATGGTAACGCTGTACCATTGGGATTTGCCGTATGCGCTGTATTTGCAGGGCGGATGGAAGAACCCGCAGATCCCGGATTGGTTTGCAGCGTACACCAAAATTGTGGTGGAAGCCCTGTCTGACCAGGTACAGTATTGGATGACCCTGAACGAGCCGCAGTGCTTTGTGGGCATCGGCCATCTGCAGGGGCGGCATGCGCCGTTCCTTGATGAACCGGCCAGCCTGCGCCCCGTGACCCGCCATGTACTTTTGGCCCATGCCAAAGCGGTACAGACCATCCGCCAGTATGCAAAGCTGCCGCCTAAGGTGGGGTATGCTCCCACCGGACCGGTGTTTTCGCCCTGCGGGGACGAAAGCGAAGCCGCCATCGCCGAAGCTTACCGCCGGACGATGGAGGTGGAAGGCTGCTATTCCATCAGCTGGTGGTGCGACCCCGTTCTGCTGGGCAGGGTGCCGGAGCCGATGGCCAAAGCCCTGGGGGCGGATGTGTTCACCCCGCAGGAACTGGAGCTGCTGCACCAGCCGCTGGATTACCTGGGCTTTAACGTCTACAATGCCTGCGCGGCCCAGCAGCCGGGCAGCGAGTATACCGCCAACACCTGGCAGGGCAGCCCGCGCACTGCGATGGAATGGCCCATCACGCCGGACTGCATCTATTGGGCTATCCGCTTTTTGAACCAGCGGTATGGCCGGCCCATCCTGATTACCGAGAACGGCATGGCCAACACAGATTTTGTGATGCTGGACGGTAAAGTGCACGACCCGCAGCGCATTGATTATGTGCACCGCCACCTGCTGGCCGCCCGCCGCGCCTTGCAGGAGGGCTACCCGCTGATCGGTTATACCTACTGGTCGATCATGGATAACTATGAGTGGGCCGAAGGCTACAGCAAGCGCTTTGGGCTGATTTATGTGGACTACCGCACCATGGAACGCATCCCCAAGGATTCCGCTGCGTGGTACGCCCATGTGATCGCTACAAACGGCAGCGAGCTGTAAAATGCAAAACATATGTCAGGGGGAAGCTCTGCGCAGGGCTTCCCCTTGACTTTTTGCATGCTGCGCTTTATAATTTGAAAAGACTACCGATTTGATAGGTTGGGCGGGCGTGAACCCGCCCATTTGTTTGTTAATTTACAAAACCGTGGGGGAGCAGGCAGTATGCTGAATCAGTTTTCAAGAACGCAGTTGTTGTTTGGCAAGGAGGCAATGGAGCGCCTGTACAACGCCCGTGTGGCTGTGTTTGGCGTTGGCGGTGTTGGAGGCTATACGGTGGAAGCACTGGCACGCAGCGGCATTGGCACGCTGGACCTGATTGATGACGACAAGGTCTGCCTGACCAACCTGAACCGCCAGATCCTGGCCACCCGCAAAACGGTGGGCAAATACAAGGTGGATGTGGCGGAAGAGCGCATCCATGATATCAACCCGGACGCCGTGGTGAACACCTACAAGACGTTCTACATGCCAGACACCGCCGACCAGTTCGATTTCAGCCAGTACGACTATGTGGTCGATGCCATCGACACGGTAAAGGGTAAGCTGGAACTGGTCATGCAGGCGCAGGCAACGGGCACGCCCATCATCAGCTGCATGGGCGCGGGCAACAAGCTGGATGCTTCCGCCCTGGAAGTTGCGGATATTTACGATACCTCCGTCTGCCCGCTGGCCCGCGTAATGCGCGCCGAGCTGCGCAAGCGCGGGGTCAAGCACCTGAAGGTGGTATACTCCAAAGAGCCTGCACTGACCCCCATTGATGATATGACCATCAGCTGCCGCACCCATTGCATCTGCCCGCCCGACACGGCCCGCAAATGTACCCAGCGCCGCCAGGTTCCCGGCAGCAACGCCTTTGTGCCCGCCGCCGCGGGGTTGATCATTGCGGGTGAGGTTGTGCGCGACATTGCCAACGGCGAACCGCAGAAAAAATAAGCAGCACAACACCTATCGAAAACGTCAGGGAAACAAAGATGCTCCGTAAGGGCGAACAGCGTTCGCCCACGGACGTTTGCCATGTGTATGGCATAAATGTGCGTTGCTATGTCAAGGCGGCGGGCGCACAATGTGCGCCCCTATGCTCCCAACAGAATTTTTAATACACGAAAAATTTCGGGAGAGATTCCGGGCAGCGGCCATCCGCCTATGCTTGGAACGGCTGTACTGCGCGGCAAGCCTGCCAAATCTGGCAGGCTTTTTTTGTACTGTTTGCAGATTGACAAATGTACAACAAACACATATGCTGTTATTGGTGCGCAACACATGCGCAACATGGGAAAAGGAGGGTGCTGAATGGCAGGTAAGCGTGATGAAGTGACCATCGCGGAAGTGGCGGAGGCATTGAATATATCAAAAACAACGGTATCCCGCGCAATATCCGGCAAGGGCCGCGTGAGCGAGGCTACCCGCGCGCGTGTGCTCGATTATATCGGCAAGGGCCGCCAGGATGCAGCTGCGCCGCTGCGCACTGCGCAGCAGGGCCCAACCAACAACCTTGCGCTGGTGATCCCCAAGCATTTTATGCGGCTGGACTTGCCGTTCCTGCGCAAGTGCATGGGCGGTGTGTGGAACATGGCGGCCCAGCGCGGGTATGACCTGCTGCTGTGCTATGCGGGAGAAACCGATGTTGGCCAGCTGGAACGCCAGCTGGAATCCCACAAGGTGGATGGCGTGATTTTGTCCCGTACGATGCTGCACGATGAATGTGTGCAGACTTTGCAGCGCCACAACGTGCCTTTTGTGGCCATTGGCCGCGTGGATGACGATAAGGTACCCCAGGTGGATAACGACCAGGTAGGAGCGACCGCCGAGATGACCCGCCTGCTGCTGCAGCTGGGCATGCGCCGCATTGCCTATATGGGCGGCTGCACCAACTATACCGTCAATGAGGACCGGCTGCGCGGCTACCTGCGCGGATTTTCCGACTGTGGGGTGCAGGTGGATCAGAAATTGATTTGGACCGGCATTGAAACCAGCGAACAGCGGATCGATGCATTGGAAGGTGCGCTGGAGCAAAAGCCCGAATGTCTGCTCTGCGCGGACGACAGCATGGCGGCCGCGGTGCTGCAGGAGCTGCGCGCCCGGCACATCAAGGTACCGGAACAGGTGAAACTGGCCAGCTTTTATGATAGTGAGCTGCTGACCAGCTCAACCCCGCAGATTTCGGCCGCTCAGTTTGACGGCGAGCGCCTGGGCGCCACGGCATGCCGGATGCTGCTGGATATTTTGGCGGGCAAGCAAATCGCATTGCGCCAGATGCAGGGATATCAGGTGATTTTGCGCGAGTCCACAAAATAGATAATATTACCAATATTGTAAAATACGATGATTGATACAGCCTTTTCTGCGCGCACAGCGTGTGCACCAGGAAAGGCTGATTGTTGTTAAAAAGCCTGTACTAAAGTTGCGCAACATTGCGCATACAAAATTCGACATTGTTACAAAAGTGTAACAGGCTGTGAAAAATGCACAAGAAAACATGGTAAAACATGTTAGTTATGAACGTTGACACTGAAAATAGAATCGTGTATTCTTAAGTTGTGAAACAAAGTTGCGCAACGATGATGCGCAACCTTGAAAAGCTTGTGATATAGCAGATGAAGGAGAATGATTATGAAAAAGCAACTCGCACTTGCAACAGCTGCCTTGATGGCACTGTCCCTGGCAGCATGCGGCAGCACCGCAACTGCCTCTTCCGCTGCAGAGTCCACCAGCACTGCAGCTTCCAGCGAAGCCGCCTCCACCGACAGCACCGCAGCTGACGATGGTGACGTTCTGCAGCAGGCTGCAGCCGCTGCTTTCGCCAACGACGTTACCCTGACCATGTGGGGCGCCGAGGAAGACCAGGAACTGCTGCGCACCATCGCTGATAACTTTATCAAAGAATACGGCAATTACGGCGGCAAGATCACCATCAACCTGGGCGCTCAGTCCGAAAAGGAGGCGAAGGATACCGTCCTGACCGACCCCACCGCCGCTGCTGACGTTTACGCATTTGCTGATGACCAGCTGAACGAGCTGGTTCAGGCAGGCGCCCTGCAGGAAGTTCAGCTGAACGCTGACGACATCAAGAGCCGCAACACTGCAGCTTCTGTTGACGCTGCAACCCTGAACGGCAAGCTGTATGCTTACCCCCTGACCGCTGATAACGGCTACTTCATGTTCTATGATAAGTCCTTCTTCACCGAGGATGACGTCAAGAGCCTTGACACGATGATGGAGAAGGCAGCCGCCGCAGGCAAGAAAGTCTCGATGGACGTTGCTAACGGCTGGTACCTGTACAGCTTCTATGCTGGCGCTGGCCTGAACCTGAGCCTGGCTGATGACGGCGTGAGCACCGTCTGCAACTGGAACGAAGCTCCGGGCGCTGACGTTACCCAGGCTGTCATCGATATCTGCAAGAACCCCGGCTTCCTTGCCCTGAAGGATGAAGAGTTCACCGGCAAGCTGAAGGACGGCACCCTGGTTGCTGGCGTTAACGGCACCTGGCGTGCAAACGACGCTGCTGAAGTTTGGGGCGATAATTACGCTGCCTGCAAGCTGCCTACCTATACCCTGAACGGCGAGCAGGTCCAGATGGCTTCCTTCTCCGGCTTCAAACTGATCGGCGTCAACCCCCACAGCGCTAACGTTGGTGCTGCCATGCTGCTGGCTGATTACGTTACCAACGAAGAGAACGAGACCCTCCGCTTCCAGCAGCGTGCACAGGGCCCCTCCAACACCAACGCTCTGGCAGCCGCTTCTTCTCCGGCTCTGACCGCTGTTGTTGCTCAGTCTGAGTACGCTAACCTGCAGCGCGTCGGCGGCAACTACTGGGCTTCTGCTGAAACCCTCGGCCAGATCTGTGTCAACGGCAACCCCGATGGCAAGGATCCCCAGACCCTGATTGAAGATGCTGTTGCTGGCATCACCGCACCGGTTACCCAGTAATTGTGCGGTATTGCCTTAAAACGAAAAAAGCTGCATTGATACACTAAAACAACGGCCCACAAACGGTCCGGAACGGTTGCCGGGCGCGTGTGGGCCGTTTGGCGTAACCGCGTTGGAAAGGAGAGATTCCTGTGGCAAAATCCGCTGCTGCGGCCCTGCACACGGAACCAAAGGAACCCAATTTTTTGCAGAAATTTGGTCATGACTTTGTGCACGGCGATATCTTTACCAAACTATCCTTCTTTGTATGGGGTCTGGGCTACATTGGCCACGGCCAGCTGATGAAGGCACTTCTAGTCACATTTGTACAGGGCTTTGCGCTGTATTTCCTGGCATTCTTTGGCGTACCCAACCTGGCAAAGTTCGGCACCCTCGGCACCGTAAAAATGGAGATGGTGTTCGATGTTGCCACGATGAAAAACGTTGTAAACGATTACGATAACTCGTTTGAAATCCTGCTGATGAGCATGATCGCCTTTATCGTGATCGCGGCCCTGATTGCAGCGGCCATGATGGTGGTATCTTCCAACTATCAGCTGCAGAAGATCCGTGAAGCTGGCAAAAAGACCAACAACTTTGTGCAGGACATCAACGTTTACCTGAACGAAAAGTTCTATGTGACCCTGCTCACCCTGCCGGTTCTGGGCGTTGTGGTGTTCACCATTGTGCCGCTGTTCATCCTGATCGCCGTTGCGTTCACCAACTATGACCAGCAGCACATGCCGCCCAATGAACTGTTTACCTGGGTTGGGCTGAACAACTTCTTTACCCTGTTTGGCGGCGGCGGAATGACCTCCACGTTTAGTTATTCCTTTGCCAAGGTTTTAACCTGGACGTTGGTTTGGGCATTCTTTGCCACCTTTACCAACTTCTTTGGCGGCATTTTGATGGCAATGTTCATCAACGACAAAAAGACCAAGTTCCCCAAGTTCTGGCGTACCCTGTTCATGGTGACCATTGCGGTGCCGCAGTTCGTTACGCTGCTGCTGGTGCGCAACTTCTTCTCCAACAACGGTATTTTCAATACCATGATGGCCAATGCAGGCGTTACCGACTTCCTGCATAACATCGGCCTGCTGGATAAGGGCCTTTCTTACATTCCGTTCCTGACCCAGCCGGGCTGGGCCATGTTCACCATCATCATGATCAATATCTGGATCGGCGTGCCGTACCAGATGCTGATTGCTACCGGCGTGCTGATGAACATTCCCGCTGACATGATCGAGGCCGCCCGCATTGACGGCGCCAACCCGGTGCAGATGTTCTTCCGCATCAAGCTGCCCTACCTGCTCAGCGTGCAGGGCCCCTCTCTGGTAACGGATTTCGTCAAGAACGTCAACAACTTCAACGTCATTTACCTGCTCACGCAGGGTGTGTTTGTAACCCAGAACCAGGCCCTTGCACAGTCCAACGCAAAGGAAATTGACCTGCTGGTTACCTGGCTGTTCCGCTTGACGCAGGATTACTACAACTACAAGATGGCTGCCGTGCTGGGCATTATGGTGTTCATTGTGTGCGCCGTGTTTACGGTTGTATGCTTCCACTTTATCAATAAGAAGGAGGCGACGTTCTCTTGAGTACCACTGCTGTACCCTCTGCCGCTGTGCAAAAGCAGCTCAAGCAGGGCAAAGTGAAAAAAGGCATCTTCTCCGTCATCCGCCATCTGGTGCTGGCGCTGCTGGCTTTTATCTGGCTGGTACCAATCGCCTGGCTGCTGCTGACCTCGTTTTCCACCGATAAGGGCATCAACTTTACCCGCTTTGTGCCGGAAAGCTTTACCATGTGGAACTACGTCAGCATTATGACACAGCCGGACTCTGTTGCACAGTTCCCGCGCTGGTTCATGAACACCCTGGTTGTGGCATGCTTTAACTGTGTGATCTCCACCTGCTTTGTGTTGATGGTGGCTTACGCCATAAGCTGCTGCCGCTTCAAGGGCCGCAAGCTGCTGCAGAACTTGTCCGTTACCGTCAACCTGTTCCCCGGCGTTCTGGCCATGATCGCTGTGTACTTTGTTTTGAAGTACATGAACCTGACCAACTCTTACGCCGGTCTGATCATGGTATACGCGGGCTCTTCCGGCCTGGGCTACCTGATCTGTAAGGGCTTTTTTGATACGGTGCCTGTGGCACTGCGTGAGGCCGCCAAGCTGGACGGCGCTTCGGAAGCGCGCATCTTCTTCCAGATCGTCATCCCGATGTCCCGCCCGATTCTGGTGTACACCATTATCAGCTCCTTCCTGACGCCGTGGACCGACTTTGTTGTGGCAAAGATGATCCTGAACTCCGGCGTTTCGTCGGACTGGACGGTGGCAATCGGCCTGTACAACATGCTGCAAAAGGCTTTGGTCAACAGCTACTTCTCCCGTTTCTGCGCAGGCGGTGTTTTGGTGGCTGTCCCCATCTCCATCCTGTTTGTCATCATGCAGAAGTTCTATGTTGAGGGCATTACCTCCGGTGCAGCAAAGGGCTAAACCTTTGCATCAACGGCACATGGCACAATAGCTGCAGAATCTACTATAATTATGGCAATACCGCATAATTCCCGCCTTACGGCTTAAGCACCGCTCCGGCGGCTGCGG
>OLNM01002894.1_pt1 | contig 10158 bp, 9 predicted proteins | sample 1672391 | NCBI WGS metagenome assembly OLNM01 (sample SAMEA3136680, study PRJEB25190) | human gut metagenome | reverse complement strand
TAAACCACAAGAATATTTATGAAATAAAAGTGTGCCATAGAGAATATGGAAACTCACCTATGGCACATAATACAGGTTATTTTTTCTTTTTTTGCCGGATAATACGCTGTATGCTTTTTTCTACCAGATAATATTTTGCTGAAAGCTGGGTAATGGAGCAGCCCTCCAAATATTCAGAATAAATCTGCTCATTTCTCTTTTCAAGGAAAGATAAAGTTTCGGTACTTTCTCCCCAATTTTTTCTATTATCTGGCTTTTTTGGAACATAAATGGAGTGTCCGTCAACGTATTTCTGGATTTCTTTTATAATATGTTCTGGCAAAACTTCTTCTGCCTTATAATAGCTCATTCTGCACCTCCTAATTTGTGTTACTTAGGATTGCAAAGGCTATCATATTTTGATGTGCAATAGCCTTTGCTATGCACACATTTTATTTACTGCCATTGTGCCTGCTCCTTTCCTTATCTGTTATAAGAATAGCGGATTTTTCAAAAATATTCAACTTTATTTCACAATCTTCCAGTTTTCCCCGTTCTTTTCCAGTACAAGGTCAAACTGCGATACCTGTGTTGTCATGGTCTGGTTATCCAGATATTTTACTGCAAGGGAAGCGGTCACCTGATTTCCGTTTCGGTTGTAGACCGGATTCACCAGTTCGGAGAAAATATATTCTTTCCCCACAGGTTTCAGCACGCCCTCATTCACATAATAGGTCAGCTCCTTTGCGGTTGCCGTAGGGTACAGCTTGAAAAAGGTGGTGAGAAATTCGTTGATTTCCTCCGTGGTGATGGAATCCACCGTACCGTCACTTTGTACTGCTTTTGGCGTATAACCGGATTTTACGGGAACGCTGGTGATGGTTGGGTTCTGGATAACCGTCAGGTTTCCAGAGCCGTCCACATAGACCGTCACCTGATAGGCAGAACGGACGGTTTTACTGGATTCTCCCTCTGTGATACGCTGTTCCACCGTATAGGTCACTTGATAATGCTGCTCCTTTTCTTCTGTGATTTCCCATATCTGAAAATCGGTCAGGGCAGACGATACGGGGATGTCCTTTCGGACAGTATCTACATTCAGGGCTTGCAGTTCTCCGGTGAGATACCCTTTTAAAGCGTTTGTCCGGTTGTCAATGGAAGCGGCGGACTGTTCCCATGAATAGTAGACTTCTGCGAAATTCTCCACAAAATTCTCTATCTTGTGGGTGTCGAGGATTTGTTCCTCAATTACTTTGGTTTCATGGACAGTATGAATGTCTATCGCCGTGAAATTCTTATAGACGGCAAACAGGAAGCTCACTGCCAGCAGCACCCACAGGGCAATCACGGTTTTTTTATGGGTATTGACTTTGTAGACTTTCAGTTTCTTTTCTTTCTGCTTTTTCTGGTTTTCCTCTTTTCTAATCTGAATCATATCGGTTCATCCTTTCTTATTGTTTGATTCGTCCGGCTCCGGCAAGGTGCTGTTGCCAGTAGGAGCCTGTCAGGTCTGCATAACCAATGGGATTTCCGGCATGGTACATCCGGTTATTTCCCACATACAGCCCCACATGGGTGATGTAGGTTCCGGCGTTGTAGGTGGAGTGGAAAAAGACCAAATCCCCTGCTTTTGCTTCGGACAGGGGGATGTGCTGCGTCACATTGTACTGTTCCTGTGCTGTCCGTGGCAGGGCGATTCCTGCCTTGCCATAGCACCACTGCACCAGTCCCGAACAGTCAAAGGAAGTGGAGGGAGAATCACCCCCGTACACATACGTCCATCCCTCATACTTTAAGGCTTCCTCCATGATAGCCTGCACCGTTTCATCATCAAACTGTGCCACGGTCAGGTATTGCGATACCAAGAGGACATAGAACATATTCCCATAGGAATACCGCCAGCCCCCGTTTTTCTCTACCGCAACAGGGTTGGTGTAGGTGACTTTCTTTCCGCCGGATTTGTCCCTTGCGAAGCTCTCTGCCAGTTCAAAGGTGTATTTTTTTCCGTGTCCTGCCACATAGTCTAGGAAACCGCCGCCGTAATTATAGGACTGAATCACGCTGTTTAAGTCACAGCCCTTTGTTTCTGCCGCTGCGAGCAGTTCCGAGAAATACTTGCAGCCCTGTTTGATGGATTCCTCTGTACTAAGGGAGTTCGGGGGAAGCCCCAGAGATTCCGAGGACTGCATAACGTCTTCCAGCGTGCCGCCGGATTCCACCTGAATGATGGCGAGCAGCACATTTAAGTATTCCTCTATGCCATATTCCCTTGCATACTTTTCCAGCATAGGCTTATGGGCGAGGACTTCCTGTGATACGCTCACGCCCCCATAGATAAGGTTTCCGCCGCTTCCTCCGTCTTCCTCATCCGAGAAGACAATCACCACCAAAAGGAGCAGGGAGAATATCATCACGAACACGCCGGAACAGGCAAAGAAAAGGTGTCTTAACTTCATGGTTTCTCCCCTTTCTTTTGTTTGGCAGCCGCTTTTACCGTTTTTGTCCACTCCTTTCTGGCGGTGGTACGCCGGATGGTAAAGTTCGATTCTTTTACCACAGGTGCAGCCCGTTTTCTTTCCGGTATCACAGGAGCCGTATCATTCTGGAAAGGTCTTGCCGGACGGGGAGCAGCAGGGGTAGTAGCTGTCTTTTGTCTTTCCTCTGGTTTGTCTGGGGAAGCCGGAGGGACTATCTGGCGTTCTGTCCTTACAGGCGGTGTCTGTTCATGGTGGATGGAAGCTGCTTTTACCACCGGAACCGAAGCCTGTTCTGCCACAGTTTCCCCATAAGGAACCTGTCCCCGTTCCCTGATGGATAGGGAAGCAGGCTGCATGGCTGGTTTTCCTGCATGATGTCGGAAATCTTCTGGCTGCTTTGTAGTAACAGGGCGTTCATGGACAGGAGCCGCCCCTTTGGGTGCTTCGGAAGCTGCCTTTTGCGGCTGTTTTGCCTGTTCCAGTTCCGCCCTGCGTTCTGCAATGGTCTGTCTGCGGCTTTCTGCCTGTGCGTTCCGCTGTTCGGCTCTGGCAGTTCGGGTCTGGGTCACGCTGGAAGTAAAATCCCGTACTCCCTCTGATACCTGTGTTTTCCCGTGGTAAAGGGCGTACTTTGCATTGACGGGCAAATCCTTTGCCTGCTCCCGAAGCTGTCCGGCAGTATCGGCTATCTTATCTTTGGTATCTGCCACCGCACCTACCGCAGAGCCAGCCCGTTTCCATGCGGATTCCTTTTCCGGTGCTGCCTGTCCGTCTGGTCTGCTGTGGTCTGCCTGTGTCCGTTTGGAAGAGCCGGAGTGGGAAGCATTTCTCTGGTCTGAGCCAGCCTGTTTTCCTGCGTGGTATGCAGCCGTTCCAGCCCCAAGAGCCGCCACAGAACGTCCTAACTTATGCTGTAAACGGTGCATATGGGCGTGCATGAGCATACGGGGTCTTCGCATGATACGACTTCCCATGCTTTGGGAATCCCCACTCTGTAAGGAGAACATCCCCATCAAATCCCCCAGCTTGAAATAAATTCCGGCAAAGGTCACTATCTGCAAGAACGCCGTCAGGAAGAACGGATATTCCCCAGACAGGTTGTAGAGCATGGTGGAAATGCTGAACGCTACCGTGATAATCAGGGTGATTCCGGCTCTGGTAAGGATGGTATTGAACAGTTTTGTAATGGCACGTTTTGACATCCCCTCAAAAGAGGGAACCATGCTAAGGAGAAAGCTCACAGGCAGGAACATGGCGTAGATGATAAAAAGCACCTGTGAAAAAATCATTATCCCCGTGAGCAGGAATACAAAAACGGAGATACCGATATTGAACATGAACAGGAAGAAGACGGTTCCCAAGCGGTTGATGGTCTTTGTGATGGTAAGGTTGGTATTTTCCCTGTCTTCGATTTCCTCCACCACGATTTCTTCCCTGTCCTGCCCGTTGTTTTCGTCTGGACTGGTTGAGAGCAGGCGTTCCACACGGTCAGCCCCAATGCTTTCCACATCCGAGTTGCCATATTGCAGCAGGAGCCACGGCTGCTTGACCTGAATGGAAAACAGGCTGTCCCGTATCAAATCCACGCTGTCTTTTCCTTGACTTTCCGAGTTCGGCAGCACAATCTTTGTGCCAAGGGTCAGGCTGGCATTGCTGATGTCTGCGGAAAATTCATTGATTTTCCCGATATAATCAGGAGCATAGGCGATAAAGGCAGCGGACAGCACGAACACCACCACGAAATTGACAACGGCATGGATGGCTTTTGTGGTTTCCCGTTTGATAAGCCCTGTGTAGGCAACGTAAATCCCCACCACCAGAATGAGAATCAGCAGGAACCCGATATAAAATCCCTCCGAGGACAAGCCGCCTGTGGTGACGCCTGCCAAGGTCTGCATATTTTTTCCAATGGAATCCGCCGTAGAGGAAATGAAATCCAGCGAGTAGGCTTCCTGAATCAGATACCCTGTGGCGTTGGAAAGGTACAGGCTGATTGTCCAGATAAAATTTGTGATGGCATACAGCCCGTACATCACCTGTTTTCCGATACCGTCCAGCCAGTTCCACGGGAGCCAGTCCCATCCGCTGTCCACATAAAAATCAAGCTGGTAGTTGTCCAGCGGATATTTGCTGTATTCGTTGGCAGCGTCCACCGTATCATCCACCAGTCCGGCAGCGTGGGCGGCTGTGCCGAAGACTGCAAGCAGCAGGAGGATGAGCAGGAGTGCCAGAAGCACTTTTCCTGCTATACTCCCGATTTTTTTTAAAGAGTTTTGTCCCTTTGTCCGGCAAGGGACAAGAGCTGTCCCCTGCTGGATGGGCTTTCTTATCTTCATTCCTCCACCTCTTTTCTTACGGGCGGTCTGGTATCAAAGGCATGGAACAGGTCTTCAAAGATAGGATGGAACTGTATCACCCCCACACGCCCGTACAAATCACTGATAAGGCACTGTCCGTTTTCCAAGTCACGGAGCCGCTTCTGGTTGTTTTCATCTTCGGAATCCACCCCGAAAAAGGCGAGGGTCTTCTTGATTTCGTTGATGTCCGTGGAACGGAACGCAAATTTCAAGCCCAGATTGTTTTTCAGCTTTTCATCCAGCAAATCGTCCGTGTTCTGGGTGACAAAGTAAACGCCTGCGTTCATGGCACGTCCGGCACGAACCAGCTTCATGGAGAGGGTCTTGCCCTGTGCCACCTGTAAGAAGCTCCATGCTTCATCCAAATCCACAATCTTAAACACGCTGCGGTCGGTGTGGATGAAGTCGAGGGCAAAGGTGCTGATTACAATGAGCATTGCCACGGAAAGCAGCTCCATTGTGGTGTATTCTTCAAACGAGGTTTCCTTATCCGGCAGCACCAAATCCGCCACCTGAATGATGTTGAGCTGCTTTTCAAGGCTGATGGACTGTGTGACATCCCCATCCGAAAAGAGCAGGTGTGCAAAGTCATAGTCCGTAAAGGATTCGATATGGTCGGCTATGCTGGTGCTGATGGCGGTTCCCTCCGCCCGTAGTTCCTCAATCACTTTGAAAAGCCCCCGTTCTTCACTGTTTGTCACCGCACGGATGGCTTTCCGAAGAACAGGGAATTTCTCCCCGTCACGGCTGGAAATGCCGGTTAAAAAGGTCAGGATGTCGATTGCCAGTGATTCGGAATCCTTTGGGTTCTCCATAATCACATACGGGTCAAGTAAGCCCCTGTTCTGTTCCTCCGAAGTCAGGTTTACGATATTGATTTCATGGGCGATTTCCGGCAGGGTTTCTTTCCAGCGTCCCCGTTCCGCTTTCGGGTCAACAATGAGTGCCTGTGCCCCAAATAATACGGAATAATAGACTATCATGTTGTTGCTGAATGATTTTCCACCGCCGAGGGAGCCGACAAAAGCGGCAGCAAGGGCGTTGGTGACGGAGCCTTTTACCCCTTGACTGGCAAGGGCAGGCTTTAAGTACACGTTTCTTCCTGTATCAAGGCTGTACCCGATATAAATACCCTCCGGTTCCCCCAACATCTGGGTTGCCCCGAAGCCAAGACCAGCGAGGAAGTCACTGGTGACATACTGGATGTAATCGTTCAGATACCGTTTGCTGGCAGGGAGAAATTCCCCATGCAGCCCCAGCATATCCCCAAAGGGGCGAACCAGCTTCACGTTCAAATCGTCATAAAAATCTTTCACCTCATTGCAGCGGCGTTTCAGTTCTTCCAAGTCGGGAGCCGTCACACGCACCACATAGGACAGCTTGTACATGGATTCCTTGCTCTGGTCTAAGGTGGATTCCAGCTCATTTACGCTGTCCAGAGCGTCCACCACGTTTGTACTGGTTTCGCTGTCATTCTGCCATGCGTGGTTGTCCAAATCTTTCAGCTCTTTTTTCTTGTTCCGCACCGTGGAGAGGGCTTTCCGGTTTGTCACAATCTCCACATTCATAGAGGTATCAATGGGAAAGGTGAATTGCTGCTGCTGATAGTAAAAGATTTCCGAGGATGGGAAGTCCAGTTCCCCCACAATGCTGTTGATGGTGAAGTAGGCGGCATAGACCGTCCCGTCTTCCTGTTCGATTTTCAGATACCGCTGGTTTTCCTCTATCAGACAACGGGTAGGTTTGATGAGGTCATAGTATTTCACCAGCGTTTCCTCCTGAAACCGTTTCTTCGGAAGATAATACTCATAATCTTCGTAGGCGGTTCCGGTCTGCCCGTATAAATGCTCAATCAGATAGCCAAAATCGTCCTTGTTAAGCCGCCGGACTTTGAAGCGGCGTGAGATTTTACTTTCCAACAGTTTTTCCATCTTCTGAAACCGCCAGATTTCCTCATTGCTCATGGAAACAAAATCCCCCATGAGCTTGTGGTTGACTTCATGGAGGAAGTCGGAAACAGCGGTCTTTGCTTCCCTGCGAAACTGCTTCATGGTGACTTCCTGCTCATTGACAAGCAGCTTGAAGCCGATAAAAAAGCGGTAGTCCACCTGATTTTCCCCTATCATGGAAATCAGGGCTTCGGTCTGTGCGTCAATCTTTGCACAGGCAACGTCCTTTAACTTGCCCGTCACTTCCTGTTTGGAGCGTTCCTGTGCTGCCCGTATGCTGGATTCGGTGCTGATTTGCAGGGCGTGAATCTTCCCGTCCCTGTTCTGGGCGATAAGCTGCCGGAAGGAATCATGTACCTGATATTTCTGTTCGGGGCTTAAAAAGGAATAGTTGTAGGGAAGCAGCTCATAGTAAGCGAAGCACTCCCCGTCATGGTTGAACACAAGGTTATTTTCGATATACTTAATCGGATATGCCATAAATATCACTCCTTACTGCCGTGATGGGCTGTGCCGGATATTCCTTTTCCAGCTTCACGGGCTTTCCTGCATAGGTCAGTTTCGGGCGTACCAGATATGCCAGTACGGATTTCAGGAAGCCGTAAGGCTTCTTCCCGTCAAAGGTCTTCTGGCACATGAACCAAGTGAGGGCAAAGGGTACGCCGAAATATTTCAAAAATGCCCCGTCAATGAACGAAAGGGGAGGGAGGTTCCCCAAGAGCATAACTGCAAACACCGATACCACGAACCACGCCATCTGTGTGAACGTGATGGGGAATGGCAGCTTAAAATCATTGATGGAATAGAGTACCTTTTCCACCGACCAGATACTGGTATAGCTTCGTATTTTCTTCATGTTGTCCGTCCTTTCTAAAAGTTGGGGCAAGCAAACGCCGCCCCTGAACTAAAAAAGCCGCCTGCACTTCCCAAAGGAGATACAGACGGGTCTACCGTAAGATTTCATATACGCCGTGGTTCGTGACAACAAAGGTTCCATCCAATTCCATGTCACGCCCATAGGCAGCATAGTCGATATAGTTTTGTAAGTGTGCCGGAAGTTCCCCAAGCTGTCCGCTTTCTTCCAGATAGTAACGAGCCACATCCGCCATATCGTCACAGCCGGAATGGCAGATAATATCGTCTTCATGCTCACAGAGTTCTTCGATACTGCCAAAGTAGGATTGCAGCTCTGATAGTTCCTCCTGAATGTACTCCGGTAAGTCCTCCACCATTTCACACAGGCGGTTGACTTCCTCAATGGGGGTATATTCGTCAATCTCAAAGGGCAGCTCATAATCATGGATGGCGTATTCCTCATATTCATCATTCAAACCGATACGTTCCTTGACTTCCTCAAAATCCACAGGCGGCGTGAACCATGCCCCTACCAGTTCGCCCTCATTGTATTTGCCTAAGTTGGCAATGTAAATCCGCATTTCTTCCAAGTTCCTCCACCTCCTTTTAGCGGTAATAAAAGATACCATTGTCCGTAAACAGGTAGTTTTCGCTGGTTTCCAGATCCCGACCAATGGCAGCGTAGTCGATATGGTTCAACAGGTCTGGATGTACTTCTCCAAATATCTGTACCTCCTGCACCAGATAACGGGCGAGGGATTCCCCGTCCTGCACCGGATAGCAGCGTATCTGGTCTTTGTGGTCGATAAATTCCGTAAAGCTGGAAAACCACCGCTTTTGTACCACATCCATTTCATAATAGAGGGGCGTTCCCTGCATTTCCTGTACCATCCGGCAAAGGGCGTTGATTTCCCAGAGCCTTGTGTTGCCCTCCAATGGAAACGGCAGCTCATAGTCTTCAATTTCGATTTCTTCCTCACTCTGAACCCCAAGACGTTCCCTGATTTCTTCAAAATCCACGGGGCAGGAAAACCATGCCCCCGGATATTCCTCAAAATCCTCATGGTAAAACCGTGTGGTGTTCAGGATGTAGATTTTCATTTCCTCAATCTGTATCACGTCCTTTCTCTGTTAAGTTTTTGGGGAGTTACGCTCCCCAAGCCCCTAGTGGACTTCCGCCATGAAGCAATCAGAGCTTGCTCCATAACGGAAGTGTAACAAGGGTTTCCTATGCACCGATAATCTTATTGAACAGTTCCAGTAAGATGTCCTTTACACCGTCCGCATTGAAGACCAGACCAACTGCTACAAGGGACACCACCAGAAAACCGATAAGTTTGGAAAATTCCCTCTTAAATCCGAGGTACAGTCCAATCACCACGATTGCCAGCAGCACAAGGGACTGGGCGTTGGATAAAAACCAGTTGTAAAGATTCTGTCCGAAATTCATAAAAGCTCCTTTCTTTCCTGTAAGATTCCTTATGTTTCAAGATTGCCGCCGTTAAAGCACCACCTCCTTTGCAGCGGCGGCTTGCTGCTTCAGGATTTTTTCGTGCTTCTCCGTCAGCTTTGCATGGGTGATGATGTCATGGACAATCTGGGTGTGGTTCATCTTATCCAGACGGAGAGCCAGCTTTAATGTGGGGGCTACCTGATGGGAGAGCCAGTGCAGGGTGCGTTCAAAGGAATAGGGTTCCGGTTTGGTTGTCAGTTTCAGGCTTCCCCTGTGTTCCCCGATAAACCACGCCCATTCCTCACTGATACGCCAGTCAGAACGGGGTTTCGTATCGTCCCTGTCCACGAACCGGACATAGCGGTTGATGATTTGAAAGGCTGTCCGTTCTGGATTGTCATGTTCTAACAGGTCACGGATGGCGTAAAAGGCACGCTCATTTTTCAGCCGGATTTCAAAACGGTTCTTTACCTCTGCGTCCGCAATGGGAATATCATGCTTTTTGTACTGCTCATAGTCCTTTTCGTAAATGCAGAAGTACACCTCACTTTGGAGGGAGCCGATATACAGGGTGTTCCCCATACATTCTTTTTCCTCACGCCGTACCAGTTCGCCGCTGCGGTAGCTTTTGAAGCTGCGGAAGACCGAGATACATTCTTCATTCCGGCACTTCTCTGTCAGATGGGGAATGTTCAGGATTCCCGTTTTGTCATTGATGGCGAGGTCAAGCCGCTTCATCACGCCGTCCTCCATGAGAACATCCATGAAAAACTCATACCAGCTCCGTTCCTGTGCCAGCAGATAGCTTTCAAACTGGCGGCAGCCACGCCCTTTCAGTTCCAGCAGCACCCCTTTTTCCAGTTCCGGCGATACCAGAACGAAAATATCCCCCAGATAGTAATGCTCTGTGTAAGAATAGAAGCCGTAGTCTTCATGGATAAAGTAGGGGAGCTTTAGCCGAAGCACGTCTTCCACGATATGCTTCACATCCGTAGTGGGAAAACGAATCCGAACATAATCAAAGAGCATTTCAAGGGGAGCGTCGGGATTGAAGCGTTCCAGAGCTTCCGTGATGGCTTCCTGTAATG
>OLNM01002891.1_pt1 | contig 10175 bp, 8 predicted proteins | sample 1672391 | NCBI WGS metagenome assembly OLNM01 (sample SAMEA3136680, study PRJEB25190) | human gut metagenome | reverse complement strand
TCGTCGCACCTGCGGCGGCGTCCGCCTTGGTCACGTCGGAGGTCGTGGTGAAGCCCATGAGGTTCATCGCGGCGGTATCATAGTTCCAGCCGGCGCTCTGGCTGATCTGCGGCGTGTAGACAAATCCCTTCTCGCTTTCAGCAGGCGTGCCGGGGACGTAGACGGTCGGGGACTTGGTGATGATCTTCGCCTTCACGCTCGTCTTGTCGACGCCCGCGGCAGAGAGCAGATACTTGCCCGCGACGGTCTGATAGTCGGCGTAGGAGCAGATGAAATCGCCCATGTGGTCGCCGCTCGTGACCATGCCGACGGTCTTGCCGGCCTTGAGAAGTTCGTTGACGGCGGCGGTGGAGTCTTCAGAGGCGTTGGAGAGGATGACGTCTTTGTTCTTGTCACCTGTGAAGTAGGAGGTCAGCGCCTTGGTGTAAGCGAGCGCGTCGTCGTGATCCATCGCGTCGCCGCAGACGGCGGAGATGCTCTTGTAGGCGGCGGGCTCGGCCACGGTGACCATGTCGAAGCCGCGCGTTTCATTGAAGGAGGTGATGCCCTCGGAGTAGAGGATCGTCCAGCCGTTGATGAGCGTGCCGTCATAGAGCGCGCCGTTGGCGACAGAACGCTTGGCCTGATACATCGAGACGATCATCGTCCCGGCGGGGTAGGTAACGCCGTCATAGGTGAATTCCTTTTCAGTCACGTTGACCTTGACGTCGTTTCTCGTGAGCCACTCCATCATGTCGGCCGCGGCCTGAAGGTTGGTCTGGTTCTTGCCGTCGAGCGGGATGATGTAGCACTCGGGATAGAAGTTGCCGTTCTGGCCCGCGCCCTTGTACTCGGGACGGAAGACGTCCATCTCCGCGCCCTCGACGTCGTTCTGGTCGCACAGCCACTGGCCGACGAGCGCGTAGGCGTCGGAATTGAAGTTCTTCACACCGCGCTCGAAGATCTTGACCTGAGAGGTGAGGTAGGAGAGCTTTTCGGCGGCAACATAGGCGGCGTTGCCGAGGATACCGTACTGCGCCGCCTGAGCGGTATCGTCGTTGTAGGCGGGCAGCTCAACGGTATAGGCAACGGTGCCCTGCAGCATGGCAAACTGAGGAGTGTAGCTCGTGGACATATCGTCCCACGGGTCTTCCCAGTAGGTCTCGGTGCCGTTGCCGGTGTAGCTCAGGTAATCGCGCTGAGGGATCACATAGCTGTTGTAGCCATCGTTATTGGCGACCGCCGCGATGCCCAGCGCCTCGCCGCCGGTGATGAGGTGCTCGGCGAGCAGGTCGTACTCAAAGTTCGGCTCGTGCGGGGGATCGCAGGGCTCGCACTGGAAGGCCTGCACGCGGCCGTGGAACTCGGCAAGCGACATGGGGTTGAACATGCCGATGAGCTGCTGCATGTTGGCCGTCTCGCTCGTGGTCTGGAAGGAGTTGTCGCGGTTGAGGTCATAGCCATTGGTGGAATGTCTCGTCAGGTAAGTACGTCCGTCGACATTCTCCTCGGGGACGAGGATGAAGAACACGTCGGACAAAAGCTCGTCCTTGACGTTCACGCTCTTATTTTCGACGGTGTAATACTCTTCAAGGTCGACCTTGCCGGACTTGCCGTTGTTGCCGGCCGTCAGGTAACCTAAGTAGCTGGCCTTATCCTTGACGAGGTCGGGGATGGCGACGCTGCCCTCCGCTCCGACAGGGCCCATCTCTTCCTTGAGCTCTTTTTCGCCCGCGGCGGTGAAGCCCGTGAGCGTCTTGTAGTCGATGGTCTTTTCGCTCGTGATCATCTTGGCGAAGTCGAGCACGCCGTCGGTGGCGGCGACCTCGTTGGAGTGGATGTTGGAATACATCACGGGCACGCGGATATCGTCGAGCGCGCCGGACTTGATCTGGGCGAGCACGGCATCGGGATCGGTCTCGGCCTTCTCGGTCAGGGCGAGCCACTTGCTCACGCTCGCCTTGGAGTCGGCCACGATGAGATAGGGCATATCACGGCCCGCGGTGGACTGGCCCATGGAGAATTCTTCCACGTAGAGACCGTTTTTCGTGCCGTTTGCCACGATCGTATCGAGCTCCTTGTAGATCTCCCACATGGTGTTGAAGTTTTCATACGGCGCAACTTTGACGCTCACGGAGCCGAGATCCTTGCCGCTGTTTTTGGCGACGAGATCAAAGTAGCCGCACAGGTCGATATAGTAGCCGCCGTTCACATGGGGCACGCTGTAGTCGACGCTGGTCACGCCGGTTCTGCGGTTGGTGGAGTAGAAGTAGTTATTCACGTGGAAGCTCACGTCGAGGACGGTCTTGCCGTTTTTCTCGCTTGCGGAGAGCTTGATGTCCGTGAACTGGTGTTCGTCGCCCTCGGTCAGCCAGTCATTCAGAGAGCCGCCCGCGTAAGCGTAGGGGAACAGCTCCTCGTTGACGTAGGGGCGGGAATCGTCGCGCTCGAGCGAGAGCGAAACGGTACCGGTGCTGACGGCCGCGGCGAGCGCATCCTTCGTCATGCCGGACACGGGGATGGAGAGGGACACGTCCTTGCCGTTTTCATCGGTGACAAGGGTGATGGTCGCGTCGACCGGGAATTTCGTTCCCAGCAGCGCATCGTCCTTGGGGTTCATGTCCTGGTAGCTGACGGCAAACGCGGACGTGACCGCGAGCGAGAGCGTCATTACCAGGGCCATCAGCAGCGCGAGCGCTTTGCTGACAGAGTTTGGATAATGTTTCATGGTTTTCGTCCTCCAGAATGGTCTTATGCCGCCACACACAGCGGCGGAAAGTTGATACGTTTAGTGTAACTCAATAAAAATACATAGTCAAGGGAATATTCATACCTAATCCCGCCAAATTTCAGCGTTGAATCTGTATTTTTGTTCATCATTTTTCACAAAGCAGTGCGTCAAGCCCCCGTCTTTCAGATCCTTTTGTGAATGTATTCGTAAATTTATACAGAATCGTGCTGCATAGGATATTCTTCTTCGCCGCGATTGCAAATGACGGCGGGGCGCATTATAATAAGAGGCAATCATCATTCAAACGCAGGAGGAACCGAATATGCGGCTGCAAAGCGCAATCTTTACACTGGGCGATACCCTCTTCACCCCCGACGGCGCGGCGCGCGAGGGACTCGACAAGGCGCTTTCACTTTTTAAGATGGAGGGCGTGTGGCTCGGCGCGGTGACGGCGCTCAGCGCGGAGGACGCGCAAAAAGCGCTCGAAAAGGCGGGGCTTAACTCGTATTTCCGCTTCGTGCTGACAGAATCCGTCGCGCTCTGCAAGGCGGACAGCGGCACGATGTTCGAGCGCGCGATGAAGCGCCTGCACTCGCAAAAGGACGATACGATCGTCTTTTCCGGCTCGCTTGCGGCGATTCAAAACGCGAAGGACGCGGGTTTTCGCACCGTGGCGGTGCAGGGAAGTGCGGGCGCGGCGGACTGGTCGACGATGCAGCAACTCGCCACGCAGAGCCTTGCGCAGTACAGCGAATTGCTGTCAGATTCTGTGTGAATTTTGGAAAAACGACAGGATTCGACGTTTTTTTAGTTTTAGTTGCAGTCTTTCTCAACTGTGGTATAGTAAGAATATAACTATCAGAAAGGAAGGTTCGCGCCATGTTTGATTTCTACTCGGCTATCATCTTCCTTTCGGTCTTTATTATGATTATCATGGACATGCTCGTGAGCGGCAATGATCTGATGGAGCATGACAAAAAGTAGATGGTTTACACGATCTCCGTACTGATGATCGCATGCATGGTATCGGAATGGTTCGGCGTTTGGATGGACGGAGCCGACCCGTCGCTGCGGACGCTGCACATCCTCGTTAAGACCATCGAGCTGTCCACAGCGCCGGTCATCACGGTGCTTTGCAGCGACCCGATGACGCCGCTCAAGCATAAAAAGCTCATTTATACCCTCATCGGCGTCCACGCGGGGCTCGAGGTGCTGTCGGCTTTCTTCGGCTTCATCTTCTCGGTCGACGCACAAAACGTTTATCATCACGAAACGTTTTACTGGGTCTACGTGCTGGCCTATGCCAGCGGCGTTCTGCTGTTCATTGGTCAGCTGCTGAGCGAGAGTTCGCACCATTATGGCCTGTATCGGGCGCTCGTTATCGTCCTGCCGGTTTTTTCTTCTGTGGGCTGTTCCTCCAGTACGGTGCCGGAGTGCGCATCATGTGGGCGTGCTCAGCGGTCGATGTTCTGATGGTTTACATCCTGTATTCCGAGCTCACGCAGAAAATCGACACGCTGACTCATCTTCTGAACCGCCGCAGCTATGAGAGCCGTCTCGCCTCGTTGCGCGGGCACGCAGTCATCTACTATTTCGACGTGGATGAGTTCAAGTCCGTCAACGACACCTTTGGCCATGTGGCCATGGCGTGGGCGACGCGGTGCTTGCCGAGGTCGGCAGCACGATCTACGCCGTGTTCTCCAAGGTCGGCTACTGCTACCGCATCGGCGGCGACGAATTCTGCGTCATCGCGCAAATCTCCGACACTGCGGCGGAAAAGTATCTTTCGGAATTCCTGCGCGAGCTGACGGCACGGCGAGTGAAAAACGAGCACCTGCCGCACGTGTCGGTCGGCTATGCGTGCTTCAATCCGGTGCTCGGCAGCGTAGAGGATGCGATCAAACGCGCCGACCGGACGATGTACCACTACAAGCGCAAGCGCAAAAGCGAAGCGCTCACAAATGATGATACCGTAAAAAGCTGACGATCTTTTGACCGTCAGCTTTTTGTATCTGCTTTTATTTCGCCTCAATCTCCGCGTCTTCCTGCGGCTGGAGCTTGCTGCCAAAATACGCAAGCACCGCGCCGAGAATGGCGCACGCGATGCCCCAGACCATCTCCGCTGTCGAGGCAAAGTCCGTCGGAATGATGATGAGCGTGGAGGCAAGCACGATGCCGATGACGGCGTGATAAGCGATGGAGTAGTGCGTGTCGAAAAGCCTGCTCACAATGCGGGCAAACAGCGCCATCACGCCGACCATGCCAAGCCCCCAGGGGATGAGCACGGCAAGATCAAGCTGCGCGATGCCGTCGATCAGCGGCGTGAGAAGGCCGACCGCCATCAGGATGGACGACGACGTCATCCCCGGGATGATGAAGCTGAAGCCCCACAGCACGCCGCAGAAGAGAAAGCCCCAGAAGTTTGCGGGCATCTCGGCAAATGAACTGAACTTGACGGCCATCAGCGCGCCGAACAGGGCGAGGAAGCTGACGATCAGCGAGATGTACGAACCGTTGCCGCGCCCCTGCGTACCCGCCTCGTGCCAGAGGTCGGGCAGCGTGCCGAGGATGAGCCCGATGAAGAGGCACGTGGCGACGGTTTCCGACTGGTGAAACAGCGCAAGGATCACGCTGCCGCCGCCCAAAAAGCCGATCGCCCAGCCGATGCCGACGGCGAGCAGCATCCGCCAGTAGCGTTGAAGCGCGCGTCTGGGGTGCGTGAGCAGCTCCATCGCGGGGCGGTAGATGCCGAATACGACTGCGAGCACGCCGCCGGAGATGCCCGGCAAAATCGCGCCCGCGCCGATGATGATACCCTGCACAATGCGCATGATACCGTTTTTGATGCGGGAATTTTTCATATTGCTGCCTTTTTATGTGCTGCGCCCGCCGCAAAGCGGCGGAACGCGACGCGATTCAATAGCCCTTTCTGCGGTCGACGAGGTGATGCATCGGGCGGCCCGCGGCGTAATTTTCCAGATTTTCGCAGAAGAGCTGCACGTTGCGCTCGCAGGTGTAGCCGAGCGTCATGTTGCCCGCGACGTGCGGCGTGAGCAGGAGGTTCTTGGCCTCGCGCAGCGGATGATCCGCAGGCAGCGGTTCGGGCACGACGACATCGAGCGCCGCACCGGCGAGGTGCCCGGAATCCAGCGCTTTGATCAGCGCGTCCTGGTCGATGGCCGTGCCGCGGCCAACGTTGATGACGTAAGCGCCTTTCGGGAGCAACGCCATGCGGTCTGCGTTCAGGATGTTCACCGTGTCGCTCACCGAGGGGAGAGACATGAAGAGAAGGTCAGTCTCGGGCAGGAGCTGATCGAGCTCCGTGACGGGATGAACGGCGTCAAAGTCCGCGTTCGCGCGGCCGCTGCGGCTGACGCCGGTCAGGCTCGCGGGATGGAACGCGCGCACGCGGCGGGCAAATTCCGTGCCGATGTCGCCCGTGCCGAGGCACGTGACGCGCGCGCCGTGGAGCGAGTGGATGCCGCCCGGGAGCACGCGCCAGCCGCCCTCGCGGATGATCTCGGTGTATTCCATCTGGCGGCGCAGCAGCATCAGCGAGACCATGACGGAATGCTCGGCGATCGTCGTGCCGTAAGCGCCCGAGGCGTTCGTCAGCAGGCAGTCGGGATTCTGATACAGGTCGTCGCGGCAGAAGTGGTCCACGCCCGCCCAGCAGCTCGCGTACCACTTGAGATTGCGTGCGCCCGCGATAACGCGCTGGGACGGATGGCCGTAGAGGATCGTGCAGTCGTCCACATTGCCCTCCGCCGCCTTGGACGAGGGGAAGAAGACGATGTCGTAGCCGCAGCGTGCGGCGGTGTCGCGCAGCGTCTTTTCGTATGCCGGAGTCAGGAAGTCGATGATGACGCCGATTTTTTCATTCATGGTTCAATTCCTCCAAAATCATTTCTGCGACGCGCAGACCGTCGGCCGCGGCACTCATGATGCCGCCGGCGTAGCCCGCGCCCTCGCCGCAGGGATATAGACCGCGCAGGGCGGATTGAAAACTCAAGTTGTCGCGCACGATGCGCACAGGCGACGAAGAGCGCGTCTCCACCGCCGTCAAAACGGCGTCGGGCGCATCGAAGCCCCTTAATTTCCGTCCCAGCATCGGAAGGCCCTCCTCGAGCGCCTCGCACACAAAGGGCGGGAGACAGCCGTGCAGGTCGCACCAGCGGACGGAGGGAAGATAGGTCGGGACAACCTTTCCCGCCCCCGTTGACGGGCGATGCTTGAGAAAATCTTCGACCCGCTGGGCGGGGGCGGCGTAATTTCCACCGCCAAGGCGATAGGCCGCGTCCTCCAGCTCGCGCTGGAACCGGACGCCCGCGAGGGTATCGCCGGACGGGAAATCCTCCGGCGTAACGGAGACCAAAAGTCCGCCGTTGATGTTCTCGCCGTCGCGCGCAAATTCGCTCATGCCGTTTGTCACGACGCGCTTTTCCTCCGACGCGGCGGCGACGACCTCGCCGCCGGGGCAGACGCAGAATGAGAACACGCCGCGCCCCTTTTCCGTGTGGCAGGAGAGCTTGTACGACGTGGGTGGGAGGCCGGGCGTGCCCGCCGCCTCCTTATATTGCGCTAAGTCCATGTCGCGCTGGCGGTGCTCGATGCGCACGCCGACGGCAAAGGGCTTTGGCTCCATCGGCACGCCGCGCTTTTGCAGCATTTCGAACGTATCGCGCGCGCTGTGGCCGGGCGCGAGCACGACGTGCTTTGTGGGCAGCGTGTACTCCCCCTCGGGGGCGCTCACGCGCAGCGCCGTGACGCTGCCGCTGTTCTGCTCGATATCCACAACCTTGTGGGAAAACCGAACTTCGCCGCCGCGGTCGATGATCTCGCGGTGGAGATTTTGCAGCACCACATATAATTTGTCGGTGCCGACATGAGGCTTGGCGTCGACTAAAATATCCTCGCTCGCGCCGAAGCGGACGAACTCCTCTAAAATATAGCCGTGGCGCAGGTCCTTTGTGCCGGTGTTGAGCTTGCCGTCGGAAAATGCGCCCGCGCCGCCTTCGCCAAATTGCACGTTCGAGGTCAGATCAAGCTCGCCCGTGCGCCAGAAGTGCTCGACATCGCGCTTTCGCTGCTCGACCGCGCGCCCGCGCTCTAATAAAATGGGTCCTGCGCCGCAGCGGGCCAGCAGCAGCGCGCAGAAAAGGCCCGCGGGCCCCGCGCCGATAACGACAGGGGAGACCTCCGGCGCGGAAACAGGCGCGGGCGGCGTATATTTCTTCGGCGCGTAGGGCTGCACATTCTTATTCTTGCAGCGCTTTAGAACGCCGGATTCGTTTTTGACCTCGACCGCGGCAGAGCAGACGAGCTTCACGCCCTCGCGCGCGTCGATGGAGCGGCGCAGGAGCTTGATAGAGACGAGCGCCTCCTCGCTCACGCGCAGCGCGTGCGCGCAGGCCGCGCGCAGCTTGTCTTCCTTTACCCCCACGGGGAGCTTCAGATTGTCGATGCGAAGCATGTGCGCCGCCTCCTTTTTCTTCAGTCGCGTTTCATTTTATTATGACGGAAAGGAAAGCGCAAGGGGAATCACGCGATTATCACAGATTCTTAAAAAAGTCATCGGGAATTTAAGAAATCGTCAAATAGCGTTCAAGAAATATACATAAATATGCCCTATGATAGCATCATCGAAAGCAAAGAGGCTGCCAGCAAGGGTCTCAGTCCATAGGAGGTCAACATCATGTACGAAGACGAAAACAACCTGTATCACTACAGCTATCGCAAGGGCGACGAGCAGAACCCCAACGCCCCGATCGACACGAAGAACTACGCCGAGGACCCGTGGGATAAGAATCCCGGCGGCAGCCCGAAGAAAAAGGGCGGCAGCGGTCTTTCCGGCAAGATCGTGGCGCTGGCGCTGGTGTGCGCGCTCGTCGGCGGCTTCATCGGCGCAGGCGTGAGCGGCGCGACGACCAAGGTCAACAAGACGAGCGTTCAGGTCAGCGACCGCGAGGTCGCGCAGGTGCAGACCGTCAAGGTCGACGGCAAGACGCAGATGTCGATGTCGGAGGTCTATGCCTCGAACGTCAACAGCGTGGTGTCCATCAACGTTTCCGCCACGACCAACTACTTCGGCCAGACCGTGCAGACCGCCGCGAGCGGCACGGGCTTTTTCATCACGGAGGACGGCTACATTCTCACGAACCACCACGTCATCTCTGATGCGAGCAGCGTGAAGGTAACGCTTTACAACGGTGAGACCTACGACGCCAAGGTCATCGGCAGCGATGAGGACTACGACATCGCCGTTCTCAAGATCGACGTGACGGGCGCGACGCCCGTGGTGCTGGGCGATTCGAGCAAGGTCGCCATCGGCGAATCCGTCGCCGCTGTCGGCAACCCGCTCGGCGAACTGACGTTCTCGATGAGCGAGGGCATCGTTTCCTGCGTCAACCGCGCCATCAATGTTGACGGCACGCCCTTTAACATGATCCAGGTCGACTGCTCCATCAACCCCGGCAACTCCGGCGGCCCCCTGATGAACCTGTACGGCGAGGTGGTGGGCATCGTGTCCGCCAAGTACTCCACCTACTCCTCCACCACGGTGGAGGGTCTGGGCTTCGCCATTCCCATTGACGATGTGAAGTCCATCATCACCGACATTATGGAGAACGGCGCCGTCACCGGCAAGGCCTACATGGCCGTGACCGTGGGCACCATGAACTCCCAGATGGCCGCTCAGTACAGCATCTACATCGATCAGGGCGTGTTCGTCTACTCCGTCGTCAAGGGCGGCGCGGGCGACAAGGCCGGCCTGCGCCTGGGCGACGTGATCACCAAGATGGGTGACACCACGCTGACCAGCCGTCAGGATCTGTCCGCGGCACTGAAGAGCTACCGCGCCGGCGACACCGCCACCCTGACCGTGTTCCGCGACGGCAGCTACATCACCACCGACATCACCTTCGACCAACAGCCCCAGATCACCGGCACCGACACGGAGGAGGACACCTCCTCTCAGGGCGGTAATAACGGCGGTTACAGCGGCCAGATCCCCGAGAACTGGCAGGAGTTTTATAACTACTTCTTCGGCAACCGGGGCTGATATCGGTCCCGCGCGGCGGCGCAGCTGACCACTGCGCCGCCAGGATACCACGATCTTCTTCACATTCTTCATGTTTCCCAGCACACATTCGCTTCCCCCGCACCGTCCCTGCCGGAGCTACCCCGCCGGCGGGGACGTTTTTTTGCGCGGTTGCAAGGCGTTGACAGATATGGTATAATTCTTTATTGGTATACTATGTGGAAAAATGAGGAAACGACTATGGATGTAACACAGGGCGCACCGTTTGAGAGCTTTGGCCTGTCAGAGGCCACCATGCGCGCCATACGAAATAAGCACTACACCGTCAGCACCCCCGTGCAGGCCGGGTGCATCCCCCCCATGCTGGCGGGGAAGGACGTGATCGCCAAGGCCCCCACCGGCACGGGCAAGACCATGGCCTTCGGC
>OLNM01002882.1_pt1 | contig 10192 bp, 4 predicted proteins | sample 1672391 | NCBI WGS metagenome assembly OLNM01 (sample SAMEA3136680, study PRJEB25190) | human gut metagenome | reverse complement strand
TCTGAAATTATCAGTCAAAATGCCGTTTCTGATTATATCATAATGTAAATTCCCATACATCCACTTTCCAGCTTCATTTGAACAAGCAAAATGCTCATTAGCTAATTTATAAGCTTTATTTTTATTAATATTATTTAATGCCTCTGATGTTATAAACATTATTGCAGTAAATATTAAAATATATACCGGGAATAATCCTATGTTGATATACTGGGCAATAAGTCCGAATAATGGTGGCATAAATGTTGTTCCCACATAAGCAAATGCCATCTGTATTCCGATAACCGCCTGTGAATTATCCACACCAAAGTTAAATGGTGTTGAATGAATAATTGACGGATATATTGGTGCGCAACCAAGACCTATTGTTATAAGTCCTGCCAAAGCAATGGCTGAACCCGGTATTGGCATAAATAACATTACAATACCTGCCACAATTATTATAATTCCAAGTCTTATCATGTTCTTGTCGCCTAACTTGTCTGCAATAAATCCGCACAGGAAACGTCCAAATGTAATTCCTACGTAGAATAATGCTGCAAACTTGGCTGCTGTGTTGCTGTCAATGCTTCTATTTAATACAAGATAGCTTGCACACCACAATGTTGTTGTCTGCTCAACTGCACTATAGCAAAAGAATGCAAATAAAATGTAAATTACCCCTTTAATATGTAATACTTCTGATAATGATTTAGCTTTTCTCTCCTGTGGCTCTTCCTGAGTTCTTTCGTTACTTCCATTGCTTACATTGTTTTCGCTGTTTTCTACTTTTTTCCATAATGGCAATGTTATAAATAATGCTGCTGTAAGTGTAAACTGAATTACTGAAATAACACTGTAACCACCACGCCAGCCTAAACCGTGAGCCATACATGTTCCTATAATATATGGTCCTATTGACGCGCCAACTCCCCAGAAACAGTGGAGCCAGCTCATATATTTTGAGGAATAATGTAGTGCAACATAGTTATTTAATGCCGCATCTACAGCTCCTGCACCTAATCCATATGGTACTGCAAGCACACATAATATTATGAAACTATGTGATAGTGAAAATCCAAGCAATGCTACTGCTGTCATTAATACACTAATAGCCGTGACTTTTCCTGTTCCAAGCTTAATGTTTAATTTGTCCGAAAGCAAACTTGATATAACCGTCCCAAGGGATATAATCATTGTTATAATTCCTGCTGAAGACAATGATGCATTAAGTTCGATGTGCATCTGTGGCCACGCTGAACCCAACAGAGTATCAGGCAAACCTAAACTTATAAATGCTAAATAAATAATTACTAATAATGCTGAATACATTTTTTCCTCCTTCTTTTGCATTTTCCTTCAAGTTACTTTTTAGTTTTCAGATTATATTAATTTTCTTAAATTAAAATTTTTATTCCTGAATCTGTGTTTTGGACTCTATATTTCTTTGTAGTATTTCTACTACCTGTTTTATAATTTTTTCATCTGTTTGATATTTTTTATACTCACTAATTCCCGGAAGTCCCATAAAAACGTCTGGATTTCTATATTTCATTATGCTCTCTATAATTGTTTTTCCCGACATATGGAAGCTTTTGGTTTTTGTTCTCTTAATCAGTTCTGCAATATTATTTTGACTTACACCTGCACCAACTAATATTTCTATTCTTCCTTCCGCCTGTTCAACCAAACTTCTAATGGTTTCAGCACCTACAATGCAGTTCTGTTTTCCTCCTGAAGTTAAAATCGTATCCACACCAAGTTTTATGGCTTCTTCCATTGTTTGAAAATAATCCTTACACATATCGAAAGCTCTATGAAGCGTAATTTTACACTGACCTGCCTCTTTAATAAGTTCTTTCATCTGCTTTTCATTTAATGTTCCGTCAATATTTAAACTCCCAATTACAACTGCATCCGCACCTTCGTTTTTAAAGTTTTCCACCTGTCTGCACATAATTTCGTGTTCATATTCTGTGTAGCAAAAATCACCGTAACGAGGACGTATCATTACGTTAATTGGAATCTGAATATGGTTTCTAATAGTTTTAAACAATTCTAAATCCGGAGTTGTTCCTCCTATAACAAGATTTGAGCATAACTCAATTCTTGTTGCTCCTCCATTATATGCGGAAATTGCTGATTCTACTGAATCAACACAAACTTCTAATATGTATTTTGACATATGATTTCTCCCATAAATTTCAACTTCGATAATTGTATCACACTTATTTATTCCTTGTATATACGTCCAATCTATTTTTGTATATATTTTATCTTCTTTTTTATTGTTTTTTCTTTTTCATCTTAACGACTCATATGGTACAATAAATTCTAAGGTTGGGTTTTGTATATTTTTACAAACGCCTTTAAATTTATTCTACATAATTATAGAAGAATGGAGAGAAAATGAAAAAAAATATTATAGTAATTTTGCCCATAATACTGTCGGTTATAACCGTGGCAATATTTTTTAACCTTTCGGTTAAACCTATGGATACGGCAACTAATGTTTTGGGTCAGAAAGAAACGATGAGTCAGAATAAAAATTCAAAGAAAAACACTATAGGAAACGCAGCTCAAAATAATAGCAATTCAAAATCAATCGGAAGCAACACAGGCAATTCATCCGATGAAAGCAAATCTTCAAGTTCAGGACAAACCACTACTAAAGATTCAAGTAATGTTGCAACAACCGCTCCTGCTAATACTATTAAGTTAAGTTTTGTTGGGGATTGCCTGTGTGCAACAGACGAAAATGCTTCTTACGAGAATTGTTTTAATGACGTGGCAAAGGTTAAGAATCCGTCATATTTTTTAGAGAAAGTTAACTCTTATTTCTTAAATGATGACTTTACAATTGCTGACTGCGAAAATGTTTATTCAGACAGCAAGAAGTTGAAAGTTAGCGACAAGGGACAATATGCAGATCCTAACGTCCGTGCTTTTTGGTTTAAGTCACCTGCAAAAAATGCCAAAATTCTATCAGCCGGTGGAATTGATATGGTTTCTATTTCAAATAATCATATTAATGATTACGGCTTGGAGGGACATGAAGACACAAGAAAAGCTTTAGATGCTGCTAACGTTAAATGGGGCGAGGAAGGTAAGATTGTTTATTTTGAAAAGCATAATTTTAAAATTTCTGTAATTTGTGTATCTATGTACAGCGATTACGTTCTTCCTTCAATTAAGTCTGCCCTGAAAAAAGCTACTAAAAAAAGTGACTATCAAATTATTTATTTCCACGGTGGAACTGAAGGTCTTCACGAACCTGAAAGCTGGAAGGTTAACGCCTGTCATACTTTAATTGATTCCGGTGCCGACCTGATAATCGGCGACCACCCGCACGTGCTACAGCCATTAGAGAAATACAAAAACAAAACAATTATTTATTCAATGGGAAACTTTATTTTCGGTGGCAACCGCCATCCCGAAAACCGCACAATCATATACCAGCACACAATAACTCTTACTTCAAATAATAAAGTATCAAAGGAAACCGGCGACATAATTCCATGTTACGTTTACACCGGAGATACAAACAACTGGCAACCTGCACCAATAAAAGACAAGGCTACGAAAAAGAAAGTGTTAAGTTTTATGAACGGGAAGAGAAAAAGTCCGCTGTAGATTAAATGTTGTAGAAAGTACCCCGATACGGCAAAAATGCTTTTCGGGGTGCTTTTTCAAAAATAAATAAGGTCCGATATTTCTACCAGACCTTTTTATTTCAAATATTCAATTATACAAATTCAATTTTGAATCAACTACTCTACAATTCAATACTTTCAATCTTCAATATTTGTATCCTATCTACTTATTATAATAAATGTGCTCTTAAATCTTCATCGCTCATTTCTGTTAAGTATGCAGGTGCAATATCTAATACTGTCTTGCATCCTTTCTGGCCTTCATCATAAAGACGTTTTGCTGCTCTTGCATAAGCGATTAATACACTTGTTGTAAATTCAGGGTTTGAATCTAACTTTAAGCTGTATTCGATAATGTGATTATGCTCTTTGTTCATTCCTGTCTTTCCTGAACGAATTACAAAACCACCGTGAGCCATTCCGCTGTGGTTCTTTTCTAATTCTTCTTCAGTAATGAAATGAACTGTTGTATTGTAGTCTGAGAAATAGTTAGGCATTTCTTTGATTTCTTTCTCTACTGTTGCAGCATCTGCACCTTCTTCTAATACAACAAAACATTCTCTTTCATGTTTTTCTCTTGTTGTAAGTTCTGGATTTTCACCTGATCTAACTCTTTCCAAAGCACTTTCAACAGGAATTGTGTACTGCTTTGCATTCTTAACGCCTTTGATTCTACGAATTGCATCTGAATGTCCCTGACTAACACCTTTGCCCCAGAATGTGTAATCTTTTCCATCTGGAAGAATTGCATTAGCATAAACTCTGTTAAGTGAGAACATTCCAGGATCCCAACCTACTGAAATAACTGCTACTTTTCCAGCTTCCTTAGCCGCCTTATCTACTGCTGCAAAATGTTCAGGAATTCTTGCGTGAGTATCAAAACTGTCAATTACGTTAAACATTGAAGCAAACTGTGGAGTCTGCACAGGAAGGTCTGTAGCACTACCACCACATAAAATCATAACATCTATCTTGTCTTTCCAGTCTGCTGCTTCATCAATATGACATACCGGAACATTTTCTGTTAAAATAGTTACATTCTTAGGATCTCTTCTTGTAAATACAGCAACTAATTCCATATCATTAGCTTCTTTAACTGCGCATTCAACACCTTTTCCAAGGTTACCATAACCTAAAATACCAATTCTTGTTTTCATTTCAGTCTCTCCTCTAATATTTTTTACTTAATCTTCTCTCTGGTTTTCACCAACTAACATAGTCTTTTAAAATTTTTCACCAAAAAAATTATAGTTTTTTTCACCCTATTTGGCAATACTTTAGCTGCATATTTATTCATTTATTATAACAAAAAAATTCCATCCTCTCCAACTATTAAGGCGCCGTATCGATATTGCTTCATCGACACAGCGCCCCGTTTAGGTAAACTTAAATAATTATCTAACTCTACTATTTCTCTAGCTTTACTGATTATCTAACTTAAATAATTCTCTAACTTTACTATTTCTCTAACTTGTTATTTCTTAACTTTTATAGCTTTCTTTGAACTCCATTTTCCTTTGACTTTCTTTCCGTTACTGTTTACTTTGTATGCACAAACCTGAATGTAGTATTTCTTCTTTGCCAATTTTTTGATTACAAGTTTGTTTTTTGTAATTGTTATTATTTTGGCCTTTTTCATTTTCTTGTTTGTTGCATATCTAAGCTGATAGCCTTTTACGCCATTTACTTTTCTCCATTTTACTGTTAATGATTTCTTCTTATTGTTCTTTGCAGAAACACCTTTAACCTTTGCAGGTTTTGTTACTTTTGCGGATACCTTACCTCCAGCATTAGGATTGTCAGTTTTTGGATTTGATGGCTTATTTGTATTTTCAACAACAATCTGTTTTACAACCTGACCTTCATATAAGTCCTTGAAAGTTACAACTACTTCGTATGTTCCAACTTCCTTTACTTCATTTACTGCCTTGCCTGTTGCTTTGTTTCTGTAAGTTACTGTGTAGTATTCAGATGAAATCACCTTGTCATCTGTATCATTTACAGTTACTGTTGGAGTAATGCTGTTTCCTGTATATTCAAATTTTGTATTTGAAATATCAACACTCTTAATCTGTTTTATAGGCTGTTTTTCTTTCTGACCGCATTTACATTTGTTTTCTATGTAACCGTCTTTTTCAGTTGTTGCCTTTGTTACTGTTGATAATGCAACATAATCATGCTTATGCTCTTCTTCAAGTTCTTCGCCTGTTGAACTTTCTCCCAATTTAACAAGATTACTTACTTGAGCACCTATGTTTTCCTCATCAATTACACCTGTATTATATAACTTGCTAAATATTGAATTGCCTTCATCATATGCGCTGATTCCACCAATATCTTCCAAACCACTTATTTTACCATTGTTAACAAGCCCTGTTCCTTTTACAGAAGAAGTATAACTAAATATTCCGCCTACATAACCATTTGATGAAATATTTCCGTTATTTATACAGTTTGTAACAGTTATACCTTCCGCATAATCAATTATTCCTGCTGCTTCTTCGCCACCAAATACATTACCATTATTAATACAGTTGCTTACTTCAGCCTCACTACTATTTTTATTTTCTATACATTGCGCGATTCCGCCTGCACTATATCGTCCATTAATGGCACCGTTATTTTCGCAGTCTGATAATTTCAAATTTCCAGAACTGTTACCAATTATTCCTGCTACTGTATCTCCTTCAATTTCACCGTTATTAACACAATTATTTATAATTAATTCATCGGCATATGTTGATCCATTAGACCCATTATATATAATACATATTCCTGCTGTATAAGTATGATTACCCTTTGCTATACTTTCCACTTTGCCTTCATTTGTACATCCTGTTATTGATGTTGTACATGGTCTATTATCTGTATTAGTAACTCCTGCAACAATTCCTGCTGTATAACCATAAGTTGTAATGTCACCTCTGTTAATACAGTCTTTTATAATACAATTTTTAGCTTGAGCAATAATACCACCAACTACAAATGCCTTCGTGGCAGCAATATTTCCATTATTTTCACATTTATCAAAAATACAATTCTCTGCCCCGCATACCAATCCTGCCACTATCTGCGTATTATTGTTGTATATAATGTCTGCATTATTTATACAATGTATAAATTCACTCGCATATGCTTCCTTTATCATAGCTGAACAATAACCGTCTATTTCAATCCTATTACCTGTAATACTACAGTTTGTAAATTTTGAATCAATAGTAGAATTTGCAAGGTAGACGCCCAAACCTCTGCCATCTTCTTTTTCTTTACATTCGATTTCAAGATTCTTTATTTCACTTACGTAAATATCATCGAATAACATTGTTTGAGTTCCATTTGAATTAATTCCTGATATTTTATGACCATTGCCATCAAAAGTACTATTTTTCAGTGTTTTTCTTCCAATAACGTCATCTTCATCATCATAATTTTCCGGAAACTCTATATCATTTATAAGTTTTCCGCTGATTCCTGACTCTACATTTTTCAAATATGTAATTAATTGGTCAAATGTAGAAATTTCATAGTAACCGTCTTTCTCGCTTTTTACTACTTTCTCGTCAGCGCCACATTCCATACACTTGCCATCTTTAAATGAGTGCTCTAATTTCTCAATTGTTTTGCCTTCTTTAATAACTTTATGGCATATTGTGCAATATACATCTCCTGTGTAGCCTTCTTTTTCACATGTTGCTTCTACACCTTTATAATCCTTTATCAAACATGAATCTATTTCTTCCGGATCCATATCATGATATGCCTTTATGACCTTATTTTCCGGCTGGTTTTCATTTTCCAAACCGCAATACTTACATTTACTGTCACCTAAATATCCGTCAGTTGTACATGTTGCCTTTACGCTATTAACTAAGACATACCTATGATCTGCATATCCATCGTCTTCATTTTCTAAAACTTTCTCATTTCCACAATTCACACATTTTAAATAACGTTTACCATATTCATTACATGTAGGTTCAATTGACTTATAATTAATGTAATTATGTTCACTGTCAGGTTCTATGTTTTCACCATGTTTTACAACTTTTCCACATAAATCACATATAACATCTCCTGTATAACCACCTTCTGAACATGTTTTAATTGCTTTATTTTCTACATGTGTTCTGTCATGTGGACAATCAATTGTTACAGTAAATTCTCCATAATCATTTTCTTGAGGCACTATAACTAAGTAGTATTTCTTATCTTTTTGAACTTTATACTTAATTGCCGGAGCACCCGTTCCTCCACCATACTCATTTTCTGCCAAATAGTTTTTAAAGCTTATATAATCGCTATCTCCTGAATAATATTTTTCAAGTTCATCCATAAGCATTTCATCGCTATAATTTGTTTCGTCAAACAAGTATCCGATGCTATTCCAATATCTTGTATTGTTACATTCAAAAATAATTTTTTCTGTTTCCGGTGCAGTATATTCTACTACCTGAATTGGTAATTTTTCTGTTATATATGAAGAATATTCTGTGCCTTTTTTAGCATTCTCTATTCTTCCACAATTTTTGCAAATATTATTTTCATATTTATGTTCGAGCTTTGGTATTACCTTATTTTCTTTTAATACTTTATCACATACTGAACATTTTTCTTCACCTGTTTTTCCTTCGATATAACAATTTGCTTCTCTGGCATCCACAACCTCAACTGTATGTTCACCCGATTCCAAAGTCTGTCCCTGTTCCACAAGTTTTCCACATGTATCACAAATAACATCACCTGTGTAACCACCCTCTGTACAGTCTGAAAGTGTTCTTCCTTCCCTGTGTGTTTTCTCATGAGTACATGTTATTGTTATGCTAAATTCACCTGTAGCTGTTGAATGAGGTCCTACAACAAAATAATATATCTTATCTTTCTCTAATTCTGCGGTTATTTCAGGTGCCGAGTTTGCGCCATCATCATCGTTAATCTTCCAATAACCTTTTAATCTAGAATTGCCTCCAGCATTATTCTCTATTTTTGCGTTAAACTTTTCTATTCCGTCTATTATAACCTGGTCATTAAAGTTTTCTTCTTTAAATAAATAGCCATATGAATCCCAAACTGTAATATTTTCACAATGAAACTTGTACTTTCCATTTTCAGGTGCCTTAAACTGTATTACCTGGAACGGATATAAATTTGTTGTCTTTGATGTATATGTTGTATCTAACTGGGCATTATTAATTCTTCCACAGTTTTTACATACATTATCTTCATATTCATGTTCTAATTTTGTAATGGCATCCCCGGCTTCTAATGTTTCTCCACAAACTGTACAATATGTTTCACCTGTATAACCATCTAAATAACAGCTTGCTTCCCTAACCTTACGAAGCTCTTCTGACTCTGTATGTCCATTGACCGGAGTTGTTTTCCCATGTTCCAAAACCTTCTTACATGTAGGGCAAATCTTATCGCCTGTATAGCCCTCTTCTGTACATGTTGCCTCTTTTACTGTTTTTTCATCAATAACAGCTTCTGCATGTCCTCCCGGCTCTGTCTCTTTTCCGTCTGCTATCTTTTCATTACAAAAACCACAATAAGTATCTCCTGTATAGCCTCCCTGTTCACAGTCTGCAAAAGTTTTATTCTTTACAACATACTGTGATTCAGGATGAATACATTCATTGTATTCTACGACACCTGTTTTTCCACTTGACACAGTGCAGTCATTCCATTTTTCTGCACCTGAACTTCTTGTGCTATTGTAAATTTCCGCTACTATTTCACTTTCACTGTTAGGTTCACCTTCATTCCAATTAGTGTAGTTTACTTCGCTTCCATCTGCCCACAACCATTCCTGAAGATTCTCTGCATTTCTTGTAAGTCCAATATAAGATGATGCAGTTGTTGTTCCTGTACTTGAAACCTTTGCAACTATCTCATTCTCTTCTGCTGAAGAAATACAGGCAAGGTAGCCACCGCTTTCCTTAGCTTCTGCATTTACCTGCTCGTATGTTCCCACACTACTTAACTTATAAAAATGTCCTGTTGTGGTATCATATGCCATGTTATCCATATAAACCACACTCTCATTTGTATTCTCTTCTTCCGCTGCACTTACCGGCACTTCACGTACACCAATAGTTGTTACAACCATTGCCAATGCCAATGTTGTGCTTAGTAATTTTTTCCATTTTCTCCTCATATATTATCCTCCTTTTTTATCGTACCTTGTCTATTACAACATTATTATAAAAAAATAATATATAAGAAATCTATAAGCTGGCGTCAAACGGTTATTTTGTGGCATCAAGTGGTTGTAATAAAACTCCTGAAACGATAAATTTGTTTTCGTCTGTTTTTATATTAACGTCTCCGTTGTATTTGTGAACAACATATTTTACCGACTCAATTCCAATACCGTTGCCGTTAGCCTTAGTTGTCAGAAATTGCTGATTTTTCTTTTTAATACTTCCATTAAAACCATTCTCAATATAAAAAACTATTGAGTCTGAATTAGGCTTGTAGATTTTTAAATTAATATATCTTTTATTTTCCTGCACCTCATCACAGGCATCAATTGCATTCTCCAAAAGATTTCCAAACAATAC
>OLNM01002880.1_pt1 | contig 10203 bp, 9 predicted proteins | sample 1672391 | NCBI WGS metagenome assembly OLNM01 (sample SAMEA3136680, study PRJEB25190) | human gut metagenome | reverse complement strand
TACATCATTGACAATGAAATAGATTATCCGGGTGGCAATGATCATGGTTCTGTCGTACAGATCCATGACCAGTGGTATATCTTCTATCATAAGATGACAAACTGTACGATCTTTTCAAGAAGAGGATGTGTAGAACCGATCACCATAGATGATGAAGGAAACTTTTCCACTGTGGAAATGACTTCTTTGGGATTTTCAAAAGCGTTATATCCTTTTGAGATCACGCAGGCAGAATATGCCTGTGTCTTGAAAAATGGACCGTTTATTACAGAAAAAAATGTATTGGAACGTGTTGTGACACACATCTTAGACGGCAGCGTGATCGGATATAAATACTTTGACTTTGGAGAAGATCTTGCAAGCAAAACAATGGAATTTGCAATCAAAACAGACGGAAGAGGATGTGACAGCGAAATTCATCCGCGAAGTATTGGATCTGCCAGTAGAGTCCGTTGAGATTTTAGAAGGAGACCAAATCCATGAGCAAGGGTTTTTAGGAGATCTTCCGTTTGAAACATCCGTTGATGTGAGAGCAAGACTAGATAGTGGGCTTGAAGTGATCATTGAGATTCAAGTTTTGAAGCAAGAGTATTTCTTGAATCGTTTCCACTATTATTTAGCCAATCAACTGGTAGAAAATGTCCAACGCAAGCGAAAGAAAGGGGCGACCCATTCTATGTACCGGGAGCTGGAGCCGGTCTATGGGATCGCTATCCTTGAGCGAAGTATTTTTCCTCATTTAGATTCACCTGTCAATGTCTATGAAATGCGCCATACAGTAGATGGGACACCTCTTTATAGCTCTCGAAAGGATGGAGTAGCGCACAATATGTTAAAGGTTGCCTTTTTAGAGTTGGATAAGTATAATGAAAGTAGAGATACGGAGTTGAATGCTCACTGGAGACAATGGCTTGAATTTTTTGGCAATCGCCCATTCAGTCATCAACCAGATCAAGTGATCGAGCAGGCAGAATCACTCCTGATCCCATCAAATTGGACAAGGGAGGAAAAAGAAATGATTGATGAACGGATTCGTATCAGAGAAAATTGGGAAATGAGCATGGATACCTTTCGGAAAGAACAACTGGAAGCCGGTTTTCAGAAAGGGTTGAAAAAAGGTCTTGAACAGGGACTCGAACAGGGACTCGAACAAGGTCTTGAACAAGGTCTTGAACAAGGTTTAGAACAAGGTCTCGAGCGTGGTCTTGAACAGGGATTGGAACAAGGCAGACAAGAAGGCATGGAGTTAGGAGTTCAAGCTGGTCAGCAGTCTCTGATTCAGAAACTGGCTTTGAAGGGGATGAGTATCGAGATGATTGCTGAAATGACGGATTTATCCAGCGAATCCATCAAAAAAATGTTGGCTACGGATTCGTCTGACGAGGAGTAGTAGCGTGAACAGAATTTTGGGAACAATGAAACTTCGAGAATTACCTTGCTGAGAAAAAAGTAGTTCTAAAATGGATTGTAAAGATCGTCAGGAGTTCGTTATTTTTGGATCTTGATCCTCTACAGATTTATACGGTTATGATGTATTGAAGGTTGGAAACTTTTATCCAACCTTTTTTCTCACTCCTCTTGCCCCTCACCTAGTGAACTGGAATAGAAGTTTAAAAATACGAGTTGTAATCCTTGACATTACATTGTGATCCTGTATAATAACTATTGTAATGAATAATCTTACAACAGAAAGAGGAAACAACTATGAAAAACATTTTATTTATCGTCGGATCTCTTCGTCAAGGATCATTCAACCACCAAATGGCCCAGAAAGCAGAAAGCCTTCTTGAAGGAAAAGCAACGGTGACTTACTTGGACTACAAGGACATCCCAATGATGAACCAAGATTTGGAAACACCAACCCTGCCTGCTGTGCAGGCAGCGCGTGATGCGGTTCTTGCTGCGGATGCCATCTGGATCTTCTCGCCAGTTTATAACTTTGCCATTCCAGGTGTAGTGAAAAACCTGATCGACTGGCTTAGCCGTGCCCTTGACCTGTCAGAAACTCGTGGTCCATCTGCCCTTCAAGACAAGATCGTAACGGTTTCTTCAGTAGCCAATGCCGGACACGAACCAATGTTTGCGGCTTACCAAGCGCTCTTGCCTTTCGTTCGGACTCAAGTGGTTGGAGAGTTTACTGGAACAACCGTTAACCCAGAAGCTTGGGAAACAGGTGAATTGGTCTTGACAGATGAAGCGGTCGCAGGACTGGAAAAACAAGCACAAGCCTTATTAGAAGCATAAGAAAAGCTGAGACAGAAGTCTCAGCTTTTTAGATACTAAATAGTTGTCCGAAGAAGTAAGTCACACCCATGGTGAGAAGGCCAATGATGAGGTTGCGAAGCATGGCTGGCTTGGTTGGTGCTTTTCCCAGTTTTGCACTGGTATAGCCAGTGAAGATCAAGGATAGTCCAACAACGAAGACCGTCACCGGAATGCGATAGGCAGCTGGAAAGAGAATGATAGAGAGCATTGGAGGAAGGGAACCAACCGAAAAAGCAAGGAAGCTAGAGGCAGCAGCATGCCAAGGATTGGTAAACTCCTCGTATTCGATACCATATTTCTCTTCGACCAGGGCTTTGAGGGGATGTTTCAGAAAGGCCCGCTCTGTCAAAATCTTTGCGGAAGTTTCGCATTCTCCATTTTGAAGATAAGCATGGTAAAGAGATTCTCTAGCTAACTTGGGATTGCGATCCAACAAGGCTTGTTCGCGGTTCACAGCGGCTTCTTCCGTGTCTTTTTGTGTGGAAACAGAGACATACTCACCGCCCGCCATCGAAAAGGCACCTGCCAGAATCGCCGACAAGCCAGATAGGAAAATGATCCAGATGTTTGGTGTGGCACTGGCTACCCCAATCACCACCCCAGCAATAGAAATAATCCCATCATTGGCCCCGAGAACAGCGGCTCTCAAGATATTCAATCGATCGCTAAATGATTCATCTACTCCATGTTTCATTTCAGTCATACAATGTCTCCTTTATCTTATTTAGAATGATTATAAATAAAATACAAAAAGAAAGCAAGGATTTTAACTCAAATGATAAAAGTTCGACAATTTAATGAAATTTAAGTTATAATCTTTGGCATTGCAAGCAAAAAAGAAAGAATAGGGCATACGCCTATTCTAGCAAGGTTTATTTAGCGGAAGTGACTTTACCTTTGAGGATACTGATGGCATTGTCACACGGGTCAGAAAAGGATAACAAAAAAACAGCAAATTGCTGTTTTCTGATGAGAAAAATTAATTCGTATCTTGTTCTTTCCCAACAACCCAAAATAAGAGAAGGAGTTGGAAGATGCCCAAGGCAAATAGGACCATAAAACCGTTGCGACTTCCTTTAGCAGTGGCTTGGGTGAAGTCCATCTTTTGATTAGCTTGGCTCATGGCAACGATCAAGGAAGCCAGGGTTGTTCCGACAGCGCCTGCAAATTGTTGCAGAGTGTTAAAGATCGCGTTCGCATCGGGTTGCTCTTCCAGAGAGAGTTGTTTTTGTCCGTTGGTCATGATATTGCCAAAGGCCAGCCCCATACCGGTCATGAAGATCATGTAAAAGATAAGAATCAAGCCATTTGTCAGCTTCAGGGCAAAAAGGGTGAAGTGGAAATGGGCCAGAAGGATTAAAACAGCTCCAAGGAGAATCGGTTTACGGGCGCCCAACTTATCTAGAATGAGACCAGAGAAGGGAGCAAAACCTGCTCCAATGATGGCTCCTGGAAGTAGCATCAAGGCTGCAAGTGTGGTACTCGAGTGGTTGACCAATTGGACATAATTGGGCAAGAGGAAACTCATGGCCAGAGAACCTAATTGGAAAGTGAAAAAGGCAAGAACATGGCCAGTGAGGAGATGGTTCTTTAAGATGGCAAGGTTGATAATGGGAGTCTCCAACTGATTGGACCGCCAGACTAAGAGAACCAGTCCCAAGAACCCAATCACCAGCCAACCAAGGACAGAAAAACTAAAGAAAGCATGATCAGAAAGACCGTGAATGCCTAAAATCAAGCCTAAAAATGAAGCAATAATAGCGATAAGGCTCATGATATCAAGGGTTTCTCGTTTGACTTTACTGATTTGTTCAATGGAACGAAGCCCTGCAACTAGCGAAGCTAGAAGGATCGGGAATTGAACCAAAAAGATGGAGCGCCAGCCGAAGTTAGCTGTCAAGAGACCACCGACAGTAGGCCCAATGGCGGGAGCGATGGCTGTGATCAGGGTCCCCACTCCCATCATGAGACCAATCTTGCGTTTTGGGACCTGCTCTAAAATGATATTAAACATCAGAGGAAGAGCAAAACCAACCCCCATTCCTTGAACCAATCGACCCAAAACCACAAAGCCAAAACTTGGAGCTAGGAAGTCAATGAGAACACCTAAAACAGACAGGAGATTTCCAACTAAAAAGATGGACTTCATTTTGAAGGAGCGTTTGAGGTAGGCAGATAAGGGGACTACACAGGCAACCACTAGAAGATAGATGGTGGTGACCCACTGAACGGTTGCGGTATTGATTTCAAATTCCTTCATCAATATTGGGAAGGTGATATTCATGGCAGTTTCTCCAGCCACCCCGCAAAAGGAAAGGATCCCTGTTGCAAAAATAGCGTATAGGACCTTGGCTGAAATTTTTTCTTGTGACATCGGTGTCTGATTCCTCCTAAATCTTCCTAAAGATATGGACTATGGTATAAAATCGGATGAAAATCCATGGAAACGATTTGATTTTCCGTCAGCTCCAATCGCTAGGAGCATAGCAAGACCAACGGTAACCTGATCCATCGTTTTGTTAGCTAACAAATAGTATAGAGGAAATGAAGACCCCTGTCAAAGAGTTTTTGAACAGTTTTGAAAATATTAACAGCGTTCTCAAATGATGACGTCTCTCCAAACGAAAGGAAAGGCTCGCCAGTATGGTATAATAAGAGGAAAGTAAACAATGTGAAGAAGTTATCAACTCGAACAGGAGGCCCCATGACCAAATATTTAGTCCAGAAGTTTTTCTGGTTACGAGAAAAAAGTTTGATTCAAATTTCCCAGAAAACCCTGGTTTCCTTATTTCCTTTTTTCCTATTTTCTGGAATCATTCGGGTGATCGCTCTATCGGTCTTCTCCGATCGAGGCTATATCCATCAGCTCTTTTCGATGGATAGCTGGTTGCCATGGGATCAGGCCATTAGTCAAGTCCTCATTAATTTTTCCAATTTTTTAGGAGGTCTAGCTGGGCCTTTAGTAACCTACTTCGCTGGAAAATATACAGCTGGGCACTATGGTAGAAGTACAGGGACAGCTGGAGTGACAGCTCTTTTGGTCAGTCTAATAGTAGGCTCTCAGGAATTGTTGGTGGGCCCCCTCCATGACGGGCAACTGACGCGTATCAACTTACCTGCGACGACCAATATCATCTTAGCGATTTTTTTAGGCTATCTAATCGGGCAAATCTTTCGTCTATCCAAGGCCAGTGACGACCAGATTGTGGACAAGGATTTCATCTATCAGCCCAAGACGGTGCGTCCCATTTTCTTGTCCTTAGTTCTAGGGGTCAGCCTCAATCTTCTTTTGGTTCTTGGAAATCAATTTAATATTTTTCAGACTATCCGACAGTTCTTGGCTTCTCTAATGGTAAGCAGTCATCATCTGCTGTCCACCTTTGTCATGGGACTATTTAGTGGGCTATCTGCTTGGTTTGGTAATAGTCAATCCTTTGCCTTGAACTCAATTGCGGATGATAACTTTGCTTTGGAAAATCTTACCTACGCTGTGACGCATCATACAACGACAGGCATTCCTCATCTCTATACCTTGACCAATTTGTACCGCAGTTTTGGTCTGGTAGCTGGAATTGGTGCAGTTCTAGCCTTATTGGTAGCGATCCTGCTGGTTTCACGAAGTCAAAAGGACAAGAAAGTCAGCCTCCTCAGTCTGTTTCCAAGTCTCTTTAACAATGGGGCTTCTTTCATGGTAGGAATACCGGTCCTTCTCAACCTCCTATATGTGATTCCCTTCTTATTGATCCCTTTGGTGAATATGGGAATAGCAGCTGTAGCTTTGTGCTTCAAGCTGATGCCTGCAGCCGTCTATCCGGTGCCAGATGGGACTCCTAGCCTTCTCTATGCTTTTATTGGAACCGGAGGAAGTTTGAGGGCTTTAGCTGTCAGTATCCTTTGTTTTGCCATCGATGTGCTCCTTTATCTACCATTTGTCCGTATGGGAAATCGTATCCGAAAAGATTTAAAAGTGAAAGGAGAAAGCGATGAAGCCATCTAAAAAAACAGCCATCGTCCTTACTTTGGTCAGTCTTTTCTTGATCGCTTTAGCCATTCCTTCTTATAGCTGGACTCGGACCAATGTTTCAAAAATCGAGAAATTTTATAATTCAAAATTGTCTCCCATCATCATGATCCCGGGAAGCTCTGCGACAGAGAACCGCTTTGATGGCTTGGTGACCAAGCTCAACCAAGACCGCCAAGGAACCAAACACAGTCTACTTAAGGTTAAGGTTTGGAATGATGGACATATCACCTATAGTGGTGGTATTGATGCCAAGGACAATGAGCCGGTAATTGTGGTTGGTTTTGAAAATAACAAAGATGGCTATAGCAACATTAAAAAGCAAGCTAAACTATTTAATCAAGCCTTCGAAGCCCTTCAAGAAAAATACAATTTTAATAATTTTAAGGGCTTGGGTCATTCCAACGGTGGCTTGATTTATACAGCCTTTATTGAAAATTATCTAGGGGATTATGATGTGGATCTCAAGACCCTTATGACCATCGGAACTCCCTATAATTTCACGGAGACCAATATCAAAAATAAATCTGAGATGTTGGCCGATTTTATCAAGGGAAAAGAAGCCATCCCCACAACCCTTCATATGTATTCAGTAGCAGGGACCATTACCTATGATTCAGATGAGTTGGTCCCAGATGCCAGTGTTTCTGCTGGGAAGTATATCTACCAAAACCAAGCAGCTAGCTATACGGAGATTACGGTGACGGGGGAAGATGCCCAGCACTCGGACCTTCCAACCAATGATGAGGTGGTTGCCTTGGTGAAAGAGCATATTGAAAGTCAAACGGATCGTCGAGCCAAACCGAATAAAATAAACTAAGTGTGAAGAAGGGATTCCTTCCTCACCTTTTTTTTAGTATAATGAAGATCAGTATGAAAATAAGGGAGACTATAGGAAATCAGATGAAAAGAAAACAATGGGTGCAGTTAGGATTAGTAGCTTCAAGTACGCTCTTGTTAACAGGATGTTACCAGAGATACCAACGCCAGTCCAGTCCCAAAAAAGAGGCTGCAACGAGCCAGACTTCAGCAAAGAAACAAGCGAAAAAAGCAGATAACAAACAATTATACCAGTCTGTTTTTTCAGACTACCAAAAGATTTTTGCCACTTCAAAAGATTTAGATGCCATTTCCAAATTGAATGATGCATTAGCTAAAGAAGATCGGATGATCAATAGCTGGGTGATCGAGACTATCATCAATCAGCCAGAAGCTGTTCGCTATGCCTTTAAGGACTTAAATAACGATGGGGTAGATGAGATGATCATCGCCAATCAGCAGACCGATGGAAGCTACTTTGTGACAGGAGTTTATTACCTCAAGGACCAAAAACCGACTCTGCTAGCTGAAGGTTTCGTCGCTGGACACGGTGGAGCGCGCAATGCGACGACCCTCTATCAGGGAGGAGAAGTCTTAGAAGTCAGCTGGATGTCAGGAACTGGCCGTGGGGTAGCTGTGCTTTCACGGATAGAAAAGACGCCTCAAGCTGCGACCAAAGTCCAGGAAGAAGAAGTCCAAGTACCTGGTTCAGATCTGAATAGCCTCTTTGGAAAATCGGATGAGAATAAACTGGATCTCAAGGCTTTTGACTGGCAAACTTTTGACAGCACACCATCAGCGGGAAATAGCCAAAGCCAGGAAAAAACGCCTTGGAATGCTGAAAAATCAGCAAAATTAGCAGAATTTATGAAGACCTGGGGCGAAAAGATGGGCCAACCCAACTATCAAAAAGGCATCGCTGGCGGTGATGTAGGACCAGACAACCTCTATACTCTAGGGGAAAATAGTAAGATGGATGCCATTTATACAGATACCGGTCAGGGAAATGCAAAATACCGCATCGTGGAACGCTATAGCAATTGGGACAAGTATCCAGATGTGCATAGTTATTTCTTTGCTATTACAGATACAGGAGAAGGCATTGTCTTTCATTCTCCAACGACCAATGGAGGAAAGATGTATCTAAAACCAACGGACAACAAGGAACTTCAAGAAGAATTTACACAGTTACTTCATCAATAAAAAGAAGAATAAACCAGAAAAGGACTGTTTTTCTGGTTTTGTTTATTCAAAGAATGAATAAAAATACAACAAAAGAAGTAATTTTTAGGATATAAAAAATGTTAAAAGCTAGTGATAATTAGCAGTATATAGGCATTTAAAAACAGAAAATGTTTGACAATTGAAGGAAAATCATTTAAAATATATTCATTCTTTATTTATAGGAGAAAAAATATGAAAAAACTTCTTACAGCCGGTGTGGCTCTCTTGTCAGTTGCAACGTTAGCAGCTTGTTCTGGTAAAACTGCTTCAGAATCATCAAGCAAAGATGCAAAAGCTTCTTCTAGCAAAGTAGAAAAATCATCTACTTCAGAAAGCAAATCAAGCAGTTCATCAAAATCATCTAAATCAGCAACCTCTTCTGTTAAAATTCCAGAAATTGTCTTGTTGACCGATGAAGAAATCGATAACGCCAAAACAATTGGTGATATGAAAACTCTTTATAGTAAATTAGTGGATAACTATAAAAAATATGCTCAAGATCTTGGCGATCAAATTCCAGAATCACATAGATCTATATATACTCAACAAGTAGAGCCAGCTCTCAAGACATTGGACGAATCAAAAACTCAATTTGATACGGCGCTTTCAACTGGTGGTTCAGATGATACAGTTGTTCCTGAACAAGGACGTACTGCTTTTGCACAACAATTGAAATCTGGACGTGACACTATGAAACAAGCTCTTGAAAGTGCATATAAGATGATTTCACCTTATATCTCTTCATCTTCATCAGCTGAATAATTCATAAATGAAAATGAGAGTGGGACAGAAATCGGTAATTCGTTAGAATTCGATTTCGTCGTCCCACCTCCGCACAGTTGAGTAGGGCTGTAAAAGCTGATGAAATCAGCGTAGTAGAGCCCACTCAACCACTGCGTCTTGCTCGACAATCCCAAAACAATTAATAGGTTAGGACCTCAAGTCCTAGCCTATTTTTGCTTTCTTACAAAAATGTAAGAAATAAAGGGGAAAATGTAAGGTTATGTTATGGTGAAAGCGCTTCAGTTTTAGTACAATAGATTTGTAAAAAACGATTGAAGCTTTTATCGAGCTAGAAAGGAATGGACCATGACCCTACTAGACGTTCAACATATCAAAAAAATCTACAAAACCCGCTTTCAAGGAACGCAGGTCGAAGCCCTAAAAGATATTCACTTCACTGTTGAGAAGGGCGAATATGTGGCCATCATGGGGGAATCAGGATCTGGGAAATCAACCCTCCTCAACATCCTGGCCATGCTGGATCAGCCGACGGAAGGGCAGGTTTACCTCAATGGCACAGATACCTCAACCATCAAGAACAAGGACGCCTCCAGCTTCCGCCGGGAAAAACTAGGCTTCGTCTTTCAAGATTTCAACCTGCTCGACACCTTGTCTGTCAAGGACAATATCCTTCTCCCTCTGGTCCTTTCTCGCAGACCGGTCAAGGAAATGATGAGCAAGGTGGATAGCGTCAGTCGAGAGTTGGGCATTCACCAACTGCTTGAAAAATACCCTTACGAAATCTCTGGTGGACAAAAGCAACGGGTAGCCGTAGCGCGGGCCATCATTACCTCGCCAGAAATCCTCCTGGCCGATGAGCCAACAGGGGCGCTGGATTCCAAGTCTTCAGCTGCGTTACTAGATGTCTTTGAAGATATCAATACCATGGGTCAAACCATTCTCATGGTGACCCACTCGACCGCAGCCGCAGCACGGGCCAAGCGCGTGCTCTTCATCAAGGATGGGATCCTCTATAACCAGATTTTCCGCGGGGAAAAGACAGAGCGTCAGATGTTCCAAGAAATCTCAGATACCTTGACGGTCATGGCGGGAAAGGAGGATCGTGATGTTTAAATTAACAAGTAAATTAG
>OLNM01002879.1_pt1 | contig 10204 bp, 7 predicted proteins | sample 1672391 | NCBI WGS metagenome assembly OLNM01 (sample SAMEA3136680, study PRJEB25190) | human gut metagenome | reverse complement strand
CAGATGAATATGCTGAAAAATGGGGTTATGGTAAAGGGATGAAAGACTATATCCAAAGTGGTTTATTAATTGGTAGAAAATAAACTTATAATGAATTAAGGTTACAAAAAAACTTACTTCATTAATTTTGGTAAGTTATATAAATAATATTAGTTCTTTAAACTTGATTTTAGTTACTTTTACTATAATTAGAATGAAATATATTATAGATTGGAGTGTAAGGAATGAGGATATTACTTGCAGAAGACGAAAGAGATTTGGCTGATGCACTCGAAGCAATGCTAAAACACAATAATTACTCGGTTGATACTGTAGATAATGGACAAGACGCCTTAGACTATCTAATGTTGGATGACTATGATGGAGCAATATTAGATGTTATGATGCCTAAGATGGATGGATGGGAAGCCTGCAGGGAGATTAGAAAGATTTCTAAGGTTCCAATTATTATGCTGACAGCAAAGAGCGAGGAAAGTGATGAGTTGCTTGGCTTTGAACTTGGGGTTGACGAGTACATTTCAAAACCGTTCAGTCCGAGAATTCTTGTGGCAAGAGTTGATGCAATCCTTAGAAGAACTAATAATATAGGTCAGGATCAGATTGAACAGGCTGGAGATATTGAAATAAACAAGGCGGCTCATATTGTTACAGTAAAGGGTGAACCTATTGAACTTAGTTTTAAGGAATTTGAATTGTTATCATATTTCATACAAAATAAAGGAATTGCTTTATCAAGAGAGAATATTCTTAATAATGTATGGAATTATGATTATTTTGGAGATGCAAGAACTATTGATACCCACGTTAAAAAACTAAGAAATAAGCTTGGAGAATGTGGCAAATACATAGTTACAATTTGGGGCATGGGATACAAATTCGAGGTTAACTAATGAAGGATATAGATAAGAATAAAATGAAACATACCATCGGTTACAAGATGACCGTAATTATAGTGGCAATCATGGGATTATCCCTGATTGCTGCTAGTATATTTAGCAGCTTTTTCTTAAGCAAATATTATAAGAAAACAAAGCAAGATTCTATTAAGAAAGTATATAATGAGTTAATAAAAATAACTCAGGATGATTCAGATATAGAAAACAGTGATGATGTTTCCATACTTAACAATATATGTGAAAAAGCCGGAGCTACTATGATTGTAGTTGATAGTGCCGGGGAATCTATTTATGATTATGGTGCCGGAAAAATGCTTGCGGACCGTTGGAAGGATATGATTTTTGGCAGTAATACTAAGCAGAAGGAAGAGCCAAAGATTATAGAAAAAAATGACAAATACACTATTCAATCTACAGTAGACAGATTTTCTGCCAATCAATACTATGAGCTTTCAGGAGGTGTATCTTCGGGAAATTACGTAGTTATAAGAATGTCAGTGGAAAGCTTTAGGGAAAGTATAGCTATTGCAAATAAGTTTTATTTAGGTGTTGGAATATCACTTATTCTTGTAACAACAATTATTATTATTGGGATAACAAGAAAGTATACACAGCCTCTTTTGCAGTTAGCTGATATTTCAAAAAGAATGTCAGAACTTGATTTTAATGTAAAATATGCAGATGAGAGAGATGATGAAATAGGTGTACTTGGAGAAAGTATGAACGAAATGTCAGATAAGCTGGAAACGGCAATTTCAGAGCTAAAATCTGCCAATTTACAGCTTCATAAGGATATTGCAAAGAAAGAAGAAGTAGATGAAATGAGAAAGGAATTCATTTCTAATGTTTCTCACGAATTAAAAACACCTATTGCACTTATTCAGGGTTATGCAGAGGGACTTCAGGAAAGTATAAGTGATAATCCGGAGGATATGGATTACTACTGCGATGTTATTATTGATGAAGCCGGCAAGATGAATAAGATGGTTAAGAATCTTTTAACGTTAAATCAATTGGAATTTGGTAATGGCAGTGTAAATATGGAAAGATTTGACATTACATCTGTTATAGCCGGTGTAATTCATTCTATGCAAATTAAGGCTAATGAAAAGCAGGTTAATATTGAATTTAATCAGATGGAACCTATCTATGTTTGGGCAGATGAGTTCCAGATTGAAGAGGTTATTACTAATTATTTAAGTAATGCTTTAAATCATGTTGACGAAAATAGAATAATTCAAGTGAAAATTCAGGAAAAAAATGGTATAGTAAGAGTGTCTGTGTTTAACACAGGAAAAAATATTCCTGAAAATGAGCTTGATAATATTTGGATCAAGTTCTATAAAGTTGACAAAGCAAGAACAAGAGCTTATGGTGGCAACGGTATAGGATTATCTATAGTTAAAGCCATTATGGACAGACACGAAAAGAAATGTGGAGCAATTAACAGACCGGATGGTGTTGAATTTTGGTTTGAGCTTGATTGCAATTCATTAGAGAAAGGGACTGAATAAATGATAGCAATTATTGACTATGATGCAGGCAACATTAAAAGCGTGGAGAAAGCATTTCAGTATATAGGAGAAGATACTGTAGTATCAAGAGACAAGGATGTTATTCTTTCAGCAGATAAGGTAGTTCTTCCGGGAGTTGGTTCTTTCGGAGATGCAATGGAGAAATTGAGAGATTATGATCTTATTGATACAATCAATAAGGTTGTGGAAAATAACACACCTTTTCTTGGAATATGCTTAGGACTTCAGCTTTTATTCGAAAGCAGTGATGAAACTCCGGGAGTGGAAGGACTTGGAATTTTAAAAGGAAAGATTCTTAGAATACCTGACAAGCCGGGATTTAAGATTCCACATATTGGATGGAACTCTTTGGAACTTACTAATAACGGAAGATTATTTAAAGGCATTGAAGAACAGTCTTATGTTTATTTTGTACATTCATATTATTTGGAAGCAGAAGATGAGCAGATAGTTAAGGCTTCAACAGATTATGTTACACATATTCATGCATCTGTTGAAAGTGGTAATGTTTTTGCATGCCAGTTTCACCCTGAAAAGAGTGGTGATGTAGGACTTCAGATTTTAAAGAATTTTGCGGCATTATAATATAGATTTGGGAGAGAAATATGCATACAAAGAGAATTATTCCATGTTTGGATGTAAATAACAATAGAGTTGTAAAAGGTACTAATTTTGTGAATTTAAAAGATGCAGGTGATCCTGTTGAAGTTGCAAAAGCTTATAACAAGGCAGGAGCGGATGAACTTGTATTTTTAGATATTACTGCGTCTTCTGACCATAGACATACTGTTACGGATTTGGTAAGAAGAGTGGCAGAACAGGTTTTTATTCCGTTTACTGTTGGTGGAGGAATTAGAACTGTGGACGATTTTAAGGAACTTTTAAGAGAGGGCGCTGACAAGATTTCAATTAATTCATCAGCTATTATGAATCCTAATCTTATAAGTGAAGCGGCTGACAAGTTTGGAAGTCAGTGCGTTGTAGTTGCCATTGACGCTAAGAGACGTGAAGATGGTAGCGGCTGGAATATATACAAGAACGGTGGACGTGTGGATATGGGTATGGATGCTGTTGAATGGGCAATGAAGGTTGATAAACTTGGAGCAGGAGAGATTTTGCTTACAAGTATGGATTGTGACGGAGTGAAGCAGGGCTATGACATTGAACTTACAAAGATTATAGCTGAAAATGTTTCTGTTCCTGTTATTGCTTCAGGTGGAGCTGGAACTATGGAGCATTTTTATGATGCATTAACAGAGGGAAAGGCTGACGCAGCTCTTGCAGCTTCATTATTCCATTACAAAGAATTGGAAATTAATGATTTAAAACATTATTTAGATGGTAAGGGAGTGCCGGTACGTTTGTAGAAACGTAGATACTTAAAGATGAAATATTATTTTATTATTAATCCTAACAGTGGAAAAATAGACACAAATCAGTTTGAACAGAGGATTTTAAAGGAATGTTCAAAAGAAAAAATTAAATACAAAATATTCTATACACATAATGCAGGGGATGCAAAGAAGTTTGCAAAAAAAATACCTGATGAAGAATGTGTTGTTTTTTCTGTCGGTGGAGATGGCAATTTAAATGCAGTTCTAAACGGGTTGGCAGGTTCTAAGAACAAGATTCTTGGAAATATTCCAACAGGCAGTGGAAATGATTTTGAAAGAACACTTAACCAATATGATGACGGAATACATGATTTTGATTTTGGAATTATTAATGGAAGACATTTTATTAATGTTGCCTGTGTAGGACTTGATGCTGATGTGGCTAACAATATTTCATGGATTAGGAAGAAAAAATGGATTCCGGTAAGCCAGCGCTACAATGCCAGCATTTTGTATACTTTTATTAAATATAAATTTAAAAAAGTAAAAGTACAGATAGACGATAATCAAAGTTTTGAAAAGCAATGCACAATACTTGCCATATGCAATGGTCAATATTATGGTGGAGGTTTTAGAATGGCACCCCACGCTACACTTGACGATGGATTATTTGATGTATATTTTGTGGAAAAAATGCCAAAGATTAAGATTTTGCCATTGTTTGTAAAACTGCTAAGTGCAAAGCACGAAAAGTCACCACAGATTAAGAAATATCAAGGTAGAAAAGTGATTATTGACAGCAATCACAGATACACTTTTAACGTTGATGGAGAAATGGTTACTGATACTCATTTTGAAATAGAAATGAGAAAAAATGCAGTAAAGGTTTTCTGCAATAAGGAATTTGTGGAAAGAATAATAGGAAAGTAACAGGACAAAGTTATAATGTAGATACACTGGTTAGGGTGTAATTTAACAAAGGATAATATGAAAAATAATACAAATTATCAATAATGAAGGTAATATTGAAACGAGGAATAGGAAATGTCAATGATAGATAACGATTGGCTTGTGCCTTTAAAGAAGGAGTTTTCAAAGCCATATTATAAAGATTTATTCGAGTTTGTAAAAAATGAATACAGTACTACAGTGGTATATCCACCTGCAGATGATATTTTTAATGCATTTCATTTTACACCTCTTAAAGATGTAAAAGTTTTGCTTTTGGGACAGGATCCATATCATAATGTGCATCAGGCTCATGGTTTGAGTTTTTCTGTTTTGCCGGGTAACGACATACCTCCTTCACTTAAAAATATTTATCAGGAATTGCATGATGACTTAGGTTGTTATATTCCTAATAATGGATATTTAAAGAAATGGGCAGACCAGGGAGTGTTGTTGCTTAACACAGTTCTTACTGTAAGAGCTCATCAGGCTAACTCTCATCAGGGAAAAGGATGGGAACAGTTTACAGATGCAGTAATTGAAGCTGTAAATGCTCAGGACAGACCTATAGTTATCTTTTTGTGGGGCGCACCTGCCGGCAGAAAAGCTAAGATGTTAACTAATCCTAAGCATTTGGTCTTGAAAGCACCACATCCAAGTCCATTGTCAGCATATAGGGGATTCTTTGGCTGCAAACATTTCAGCAAGGCAAACGAATTTTTAAAAGCTAACGGTGTGGAACCTATTGACTGGCAGATTGAAAATATATAGTTGAAAAGTTATTAAATAGATATCATGATTGCATAAGTAGAAACTATTTGTGCAAGCTAATAAACAGAGAAAGCAACATCCTTCTTTTTGACGAGCCGACAAACCACCTTGACGTAGATGCAAAGGACGAATTAAAGCGTGCTCTTATGACATATAAAGGCAGTGTTTTAATGGTGTGTCACGAACCGGACTTCTATGAAGAATGGGCAACAGAAATCTGGGATGTAAGCAAGTGGACAACAAAAATAGATATGTAAAAATAAAAGGGCTATCCATCGCGGTAGCCCTTTTATAAAATATTAAAATACTAATATATCAATTTATTCAATTCTAAACCTATAAAGCCTATTTCTTTCCAATCTTTTTGTTTGCTGTTGCAAGCATTAATTTGATACGGTTAAGCTGGTTAACTTCACTGGCACCAGGATCGTAGTCAACGGCTACGATGTTTGCTTCAGGATGCTGTGCACGAAGTTTCTTAATAACACCCTTACCAACGATGTGGTTAGGAAGACAAGCGAAAGGCTGTGTACAAACAATGTTTGGAACACCGTCGTGGATTAAGTGAAGCATTTCACCTGTTAAGAACCATCCTTCACCAGTCTGGTTACCTATTGAAACAACATCTTCAGCCATTTTACTCATTTCCCAAATATCAGCAGTAGGAGTAAAGTGCTTACTTTCTATAAGAGCTTTCTTTGCAGAACCTCTCATCCATTCAATAGCTTTAATTCCAAGGTTATTCATTCTAATAATACTCTTGTCAAAACCTAATTTTTCAACCTTAAATGTTGCATTTCTAAATCCATAAAGGAAGAAGTCAACAAGGTCAGGCATAACAGCCTCGGCACCTTCTGATTCAAGCAATTCAACTAAATTATTGTTAGCTGTAGGAGAGAACTTAACAAGAATTTCACCTACAATACCAACTCTAGGTTTTTTAATATCTTTTACAGGAATAGCATCGAATTCTTCAACAATCTTCTTCATATTCTTCTTGAAACGATGAATCCCAAAACTATTATCTGAAAGCTCTTTGCAAAGCTTGTATTCCCATTTTTTATGTAAAGCATTAGTTTCTCCAGGATTAACTTCGTAAGGTCTTGTTCTGTAAACAACACGCATAAATAAGTCACCATAGAGGCAGGCTTCAACAGCTTTTAGTGCAAGCTTTGGAGTGATTTTGAAACCGCTATGATGTTCAAGTCCACTTAAACTTAATGACAATACAGGAATTTGGGACATACCGGCTTTTTCCAAAGCTCTTCTTATAAATCCAATATAGTTAGTAGCACGACATCCACCACCTGTCTGAGAAATAACTACGGCAGTTTTGTTCAAATCATATTTGCCGGAAAGAAGAGCATTCATTATCTGACCAACAACTATAAGAGAAGGATAACATGCATCATTGTTAACATATTTTAAACCTGTGTCAATACATGATTTGTTACTTTCCATTACCTCAAAATTATATCCGCAAGCATTAAATGCAGCCTCTAACATTGTGAAATGAATTGGACTCATCTGAGGACAAAGAATAGTATAATTGTCATCACGCATCTGCTTAGTAAATTCAACTTTATTAAATGATGAAGGCTGAATGTAACGTTCAAAATGATTTTCGCTACGTTCCCTAATTGCAGCAAGTAAAGAACGAACTCTGATTCTTGCAGCACCAAGGTTGTTAACTTCATCAATCTTTAATACTGTGTAAATCTTTCCTGATTTTGTAAGAATATCACTTACACAGTCTGTTGTAACTGCATCCAAACCACAACCAAAAGAGTTTAACTGAATCAAATCAAGATCATCTCTTGTTTTAACAAAGTTTGCGGCTTTGTAAAGACGTGAGTGATACATCCACTGGTCAGAAACAATTAAAGGTCTTTCAACATCAGCAAGATGTGAAACTGAATCTTCTGTAAGAACAGCAAGACCATATGAGTTAATCATTTCAGGAATACCGTGGTTGATTTCAGGATCAACGTGGTATGGACGACCGGCAAGAACAATACCTCTACGTCCTGTTTCTTCCATATATTTAAGAGTTTCTTCACCCTTTTTCATCATGTCATTACGTGAAGCAATAAGTTCATCCCATGCTTTGTGAGAAGCACTCTTAATTTCATCTTCTTTAATGCCAAGAGCTGTAAATTCTTCAACAAGTCGTTTTGTAAGAATTTCTTCATTTGTAAATGCCATAAAAGGATTCATAAAATTAATTGAAGAATCTTCTAAAGCTTCAACGTTGTTCTTAATATTTTCAGCATAAGATGTAACAATAGGACAGTTGTAATGGTTGTTAGCATCAGGTGTTTCATTTCTCTCATATGGAATACATGGATAGAAAATAAATTTTGCACCGTTTTGTAATAACCACTCAATATGTCCATGAGAAATCTTAGCAGGATAACATTCAGATTCACTAGGAATTGATTCAATACCCATTTCGTAAATCTTATGTGATGACTTAGGAGAAAGCATTACACTGTATCCTAATTCTTTAAAGAATGTTGCCCAAAATGGGAAGTTTTCGTACATATTTAGAACTCTTGGAATACCAACAACACCTCGTGGAGCGTTTTCAGGAGCCAAAGGTTCATAATCAAACATTCTATGATATTTATATTCAAAAAGGTTTGGAATGTGGTCTTTGTTCTTAACACCACCAATACCTTTCTCACATCTGTTACCACTAATAAATCTACGTCCGTCAGAGAATTTATTAATTGTAAGAAGACATGCGTTAGTACATCCCTTACATCTTGTCATTGAAGTAGTGTAATCAAAAGATTCTAACTGTTCCAATGAAAGGATAGTAGTTTCCTGTCCTTTATATCTTTCTTTTGCAATAAGAGCAGCACCGAAAGCACCCATAATACCTGCAATATCCGGGCGAATAGCTTGGCAACCTGCAATTTTTTCAAAACTTCTAAGAACTGCATCGTTGTAGAATGTACCACCCTGAACAACAACCTTACGTCCTAAATCCTTTGCGTCAGAAATTTTAATAACTTTGTATAAAGCATTTTTTATAACTGAATAAGCAAGACCTGAAGAAATATCTGCAACAGTAGCGCCTTCTTTCTGTGCCTGCTTAACATTAGAGTTCATAAATACAGTACATCTTGTACCAAGGTCAGTAGGATTACTTGCAAATAAGGCTTCCTTAGCAAAATCCTGAACAGAGTAATTTAATGATTTGGCAAAAGTTTCAATGAAAGAACCACAACCTGAAGAGCAGGCTTCATTAAGCTGAACGCTGTCTACAGAATTGTTTTTGATTTTAATACATTTCATATCCTGTCCGCCGATATCAAGGATACAGTCGACCTGTGGCTCAAAGAAAGCTGCTGCATGATAGTGGGCAACAGTTTCAACTTCACCTTCATCAAGCAATAAGGCATTCTTAATAAGAGCTTCACCATAACCTGTTGAACATGAACGTACAATGTGTGCGTCAGAAGGAAGTTTCTTATAAATATCCTTAACGGCATCAATAATAGTCTGTAAAGGATTACCGTTGTTACCACTATAGTATGAGTAAAGAAGGGTTCCATCCTCGGCAACCAAAGCAGCTTTAGTTGTAGTAGAACCTGAATCAATACCTAAATAGCAATTGCCTTTGTATGTAGCAAGATCTCCCTTTTTAACACAGTCCTTATTGTGTCTTTCAGTAAATTCCTTATATTCTCTTTCGTTATTAAATAAAGGATCAAGACGTTTAATTTCCATAGACATCTTTATACCTTTAGATAACTGTTCATATAAATCAGAAATGTTAACTTTTACATTTTCAGAATGGTTAAGAGCAGAACCGATTGCAGCAAACAAATGAGAATGTTCAGGTGCAACAATATGCTCATCATCTAATTTTAAAGTTCTGATAAATGCATTCTTTAATTCAGGTAAAAAGTGAAGTGGTCCACCAAGGAAAGCAACTGTTCCACGGATAGGTTTACCACAGGCAAGACCTGAAATAGTCTGGTTAACAACGGCCTGAAAAATAGAAGCGGCTAAATCTTCCTTAGTAGCACCTTCGTTAATTAAAGGCTGAATATCTGTTTTTGCAAAAACACCACAACGGGCAGCAATAGGATAAATAGCCTGATAATTCTTGGCATATTCATTTAAACCACTGGCATCTGTCTGTAAAAGAGAAGCCATCTGATCTATGAAAGAACCTGTACCACCGGCACAAATACCATTCATACGCTGTTCAATACCGTTAGTGAAATAAATAATCTTTGCATCTTCACCACCAAGTTCGATGGCAACGTCAGTCTGAGGTGCATAATCTTCAAGGGCTGAAGCTACGGCAACAACTTCCTGAACGAAAGGTACTTTCAAGTGATTTGAAAGGGCAAGTCCACCTGAACCTGTAATCATTGGTGATAATTCTATATTTCCTAATTTGTCTTTAGCTTCTTTGAGAAGAGAAGCCAAAGTTTCCTGAATATTTGCATAATGTCTTTTGTAATCAGAAAAAACAACATCATTATTCTTGTCAAGGATTGCAATTTTTACTGTGGTAGAACCGATGTCAATACCAAGACTGTAATATTCTAATTCATTCATTTTTTTCCTCCTAATGCCTTAATAAGCCATTAAAGCACTTATAATTGAAATCTAATCATTAAAATCAGTAAAGTTATTACAATGATTTTAAATAAAAATTTTAGTTCAATAACGTATCTTTTTCATATTTAATAAAAGT
>OLNM01002870.1_pt1 | contig 10237 bp, 7 predicted proteins | sample 1672391 | NCBI WGS metagenome assembly OLNM01 (sample SAMEA3136680, study PRJEB25190) | human gut metagenome | reverse complement strand
TTTGTGTCTCCTACTTTTCTTACAGACACATTTACATCAGCCCTTAAAGAACCTTCTTGCATTTTACAATCTGACACTTCTATATATTCTAATATAGATTTTAGTTTTTTCAAATATCTATCAGCTTCGCCACTTGAACGTAAATCTGGCTCAGACACTATTTCTATTAATGGAACTCCTGCTCTGTTTAGATCTACTAAACTTCCTCCTGCAAACTCATCATGATTTAATTTACCCGCATCCTCTTCTATATGAATTCTTAAAAGTCTTACTTTCTTTTTATTTCCTTCATCATCTTCTATTTCGATATATCCATTATTGCACAATGGTTTATCAAATTGAGATATTTGATATGCTTTTGGTAAGTCTGGGTAAAAATAATTTTTTCTATCGTTTTTACTATTTCTTTCTATTTCACAATTTGTTGCAAGACCTGCTTTTACTGCATATTCTACAACTTTTTCGTTTAGTACAGGAAGTGTTCCTGGCATTCCCATACAAATTGGGCAAGTATGTGTATTAGGCTCTGCACCAAATGTTGTAGAGCATGAGCAAAATATCTTTGTTTTTGTAGAAAGTTCAGCATGAACTTCTAGCCCTATTACTACTTCATAACCATCTATTACCATCATTTTCCTCCTTACTACTTTTTAAATTCCGGTTTATATTTTTCTCTAAATTGTACTTTTTGTTCGAAAGTATATGCAGCATTTAATAATGTTTCCTCTGTAAATCTATTTCCAATTAATTGCATACCAATTGGCATTCCTTCTTTATCTACACCACATGGAATAGATATTCCAGGAAGACCTGCAATATTTACAGAAACTGTACAAATATCTGCTAAATACATTGCAAGTGGATCATTAATTTTAGAACCAATATCAAAAGCAACTGTTGGTGATGTTGGTGTTAAAATAACATCATAATTGTCAAATACACTCTTAAATTTATTCATAACTAATGTACGTACTTGTTGTGCCTTCTTGTAATATGCATCATAATATCCTGAGCTTAATACATATGTTCCTAATATTATTCTTCTTTTAACTTCTGGTCCAAAACCTTCTGTTCTAGAATTCCTATATAGTTCTTTTAAGTTGTTAAATTCTTTTGCTCTATGCCCATATCTAACTCCATCAAATCTACCTAAATTTGAACTTGCCTCTGCACAAGCAATTATATAGTATGAAGCCAAAGCATATTCTGCTATATTTAAAGAAACTTCTGAAATTTCTGCTCCTAGCTTTTTATATGTTTCTATCGCTTTTTCTAAACTTTCTTTTACTTCTTCATTTATTCCTTCAGCAAATAATTCTTTTGGAACTGCTATTTTTAAACCTTTAACATCATTCTTTAATGCTTTTGTATAGTCAACTTTTGGTCTTTCTACAGATGTTGAATCCATCTTGTCTTTTCCTGTAATTATATTAAGAAGCATTGCTGAGTCTGTTACATCTTTTGTAATTGGTCCCACTTGGTCTAATGATGATGCAAATGCTACAACACCATATCTTGAAACTAAACCATAAGTTGGTTTTAATCCTACTACACCACAAAAACTAGCAGGTTCTCTTATAGAACCTCCTGTATCTGTTCCTAATGCCCATGGTACCATTCCAGCTGCCACAGCTGCAGCAGATCCACCTGAAGATCCACCTGGTACTTTATTTAAATTCCATGGGTTTCTTGTAACATGAAAATATGAATGTTCTGTTGAACCACCCATAGCAAATTCGTCCATATTTAATTTTCCTAAATTTATAAGATTTTCCGAATTTATTTTTTCCATAACTGTTGCATCATATGGTGCAACAAAGTTCTCTAGCATTTTTGAAGAACATGTTGTATTAACACCTTTGGTACATATATTATCTTTAATTCCTATTGGAATTCCAGCTAATTTTTCTACAATTTCTCCACTTGCTATTTTTTTATCTATTTCTTCTGCTTTCTCTAAAGCATCTTTTTCTAGAGTTGTAACAAAAGCTTGTACATCTTTTTCTTTTTCTTCTATTTTTTCTATATATGCTTTTATAATTTCATAACTTGTAAGCTCTTTTTTCTCTAATTTTTCTTTAAGCTCATGTACTGTTAATTCTGTAATATTCATATTTGCCTCCTTTATTTATATTGGCTTAAGTATTTACCTATTAATTTATAACCTTTGGAATTTTAAACATATTTTGTTCTTTACTTGGTGCATTTTGAAGTAAAGCTTCTAAATCTCCAAATTCTTTTACTTCATCTTTTCTAAATTCATTTTTATTTTCATTTGCACCAATTGTAATGTCTAAATCGTTTACATCTGCTTTATTTATTATATCTGCAAAATTTAATATCTCTTGCAAATTTTCTAAATATTTATCCATCTCATCTTCTTTAATATTTAAATCAGCTAATTTCGCAATGTGTAATAATTCATCTTTACTTACTGTATTTTTACTCATACCTTCATCTCCTTGCGTTTTTTATCGCATTTATTATATATTCATTTATTTCTAAAAGTCAAGTTTACCATAATATTTTAAATAAATATTGACAAATTTGCAAATACTATGTAAAATAATTTTATAGGCATTATGGTAAACTACATTTAACCCATTACCAAATTCCTATGTAAACAATGACGAGCTTTTGCAAGTTGCTAATAGAGATTAAGGGTCTAGAGGCTGAAAGCCCTTTTAGAAAAACGCAATTGAATAACACATTGTTTTTATTTAAATTTAATAAATTAAGAGGAAAACTAATAAACCATGTTTTCAATATAGGGTGGCACCGCGGAAAGTATTTCGTCCCTATCATATTTCAATATATGATAGGGATTTTTTGATGCCTATCATATAAAACCACAGTTAAAATTTTTTATTTGTATATGTGGTTTATAATTGGAAAATCCAATATTTAGGAGGTTTATTATGGAAAAGTACAAAACACACTCATGTGGTGACATCACACTAGCAGATGTCGGGAAAAAAGTAAAAATTGCAGGATTCGTGCAAACAATTCGAGATTTAGGAGGTCTAGTATTTTTAGACATACGAGATATGTATGGAATTACACAAGTTGTAACTTCTGCAGAATCTAATATTGTAGATTTTGCCTCACATATCCCTATTGAATCTTCTGTATCTGTAGAAGGTATTGTTAGAAAAAGAAATGCAGATACAATAAATGAAAAGATAAAAACCGGTCTTGTAGAAATTTATATTGATGACATCAAAATTTTAGGAAAAAGAACTGCTGATTTACCTTTCGAGGTAAACTCAGATAACGAAGTTAGAGAAGATTTACGATTAAAATATCGTTATTTAGATTTAAGAAATGAAAAATTAAAATCTAATATTATCTTACGTAGTAAAATAATACAATTTTTAAGAGAAGAAATGATAAAACAAAACTTTTTAGAAATTCAAACACCTATACTTACAAGTTCTTCTCCTGAAGGAGCTCGTGATTACTTAGTGCCTAGCAGAATTCATAGTGGAAAGTTTTATGCACTTCCTCAAGCTCCACAGCAATTTAAGCAATTACTAATGGTTTCTGGATTTGATAAATATTTCCAAATTGCACCTTGTTTTAGAGATGAAGACTCCAGAGCAGATCGTACTCCAGGTGAATTTTATCAATTAGACATGGAAATGAGTTATGCTTCACAAGAAGATGTATTTAATGTTATAGAACCTGTTATATACAAAACATTTACAAAGTTTTCAGATAAAAAAATAGTAGAATACCCATTTCCAAGAATAGCTTATAAAGATGCTATGCTTAAATATGGGTCAGATAAACCAGATTTAAGAAATCCTTTAGTTATTGTTGATGTTACAGATATTTTTGAAGATGAAAGTGTAACTTTAAACGCTTTTAAAGGTAAATTGGTAAGAACCATTTCTGCACATGATGTTGCAAATGAGCCAAGAAGCTTTTTCGAAGGTATGACAGACTACGCAATAAAAGAATGTAAAGCTAAAGGTTTAGCTTGGCTTCGTATTTTAGAAGATGGAACATTTCAAGGTCCCATTGCAAAATTTATACCAGACAGCTCTAGGTTAGAACTTATAAAACGAACAAATTATAAACAAGGTGATTGCCTATTCTTTATTGCAGAATCGCCAAAACTTGTTAATACTTTATCTGGTGAAATTAGAAATGAACTTGGAAAACGTTTAGGTTTAATTGATAATAGTGTATTTAGTTTTTGTTGGATTGTAGATTTTCCAATGTATGAACTAGATGAACATGGTGACATCACTTTTAGTCATAACCCATTTTCTATGCCACAAGGAGGTTTAGAAGCTTTATCTAATAAATCGCCATTAGATATAACAGCATATCAATATGATATAGTTTGTAATGGTATAGAACTTTCTTCTGGAGCAGTTAGAAATCACAATATAGAAATTATGCTTAAGGCCTTTGAAATTGCTGGATATTCCGAAAAGCAAGTAAAAGAAAAATTTGGAGCTTTATACACAGCTTTTCAATTTGGAGCTCCACCACATGCTGGAATAGCTCCTGGAATAGATAGAATAGTTATGCTTCTTACTGGTGCAAAAAATATTCGAGAAGTTATTGCTTTTCCTTTAAATAGCAAAGCTCAAGATTTAATGATGGATGCCCCTAGCTTTATTTCTAGAGAACAGTTAAGAGATATTCACATTAGGCTAGAAAAAAATTAACAGGGATTTGGGGACGTAGCTTAAAATCCCTTTTCCTTATTTAAAAAAATGTGATAGTTATAAAAACTATCACATTTTTCTTTATTTTTATATTATACTTCATAACCGGGATTTTTAGGACCGTCCCCCGATCCCGATATCTCGATATTTATTTTCCATAGTAGCTGTCTAATAATATTTTCTTTATTTCTGTTACTAATGGTAATCTTGGGTTTGCAGGTGTACATTGGTCTTCGAATGCTCTATCTGCTAGTTCATCTACATTGTCTAAAAATTCTTTTTCATCTACTCCTGCTTCTTTAAATGATGCTGGTATATTTAAGTCTTTATTTAATTTTCTAATTGCTTCTGCTAAAGAATGTACTCCCTCTTCTACTGTATCTGCTTTTAAGCCAACCATTCTAGCTATTTGCGCATATTTTTCGTCTGCTATAAAATATTCATATTTAGGGAATGATGTAAATTTAGTTGGTTTACTTCCATTATATTCTACTACATATGGTAATAAAATTGCATTAATTCTACCATGTGGTAAGTGGAATTTTGCACCTAATTTATGTGCCATAGAATGGCATATTCCTAAAAACGCATTTGTAAATGCCATACCTGCCATTGTACTTGCATTGTGCATTCTTTCTCTTGCAAATTTATTATCTCCGTGGTTATATGCTTCCTTTAAATTTTCGAATACTAATCTTGTTGCTTTTTCTGCTAAAGCATCTGAATAGTCGTTTGCCATGTTAGAAACATAAGCTTCTAAAGCATGTGTTAAAACATCCATTCCTGTATCTGCTGTTAAAGTTTTTGGAAGTGTTGCAACAAAGTCTGGATCAACTATTGCTACATTTGGTGTTAATTCATACGCTGTTAGTGGATATTTTCTTCCTTTTTGTTTATCTGTTATAACTGCAAAAGATGTAACTTCTGAACCTGTTCCAGATGTTGTAGGTATTGCAACCATTTGGCATTTTTTTCCTAACTTTGGGAATTCGTATGTACGCTTTCTTATATCCATAAATTTTAATTTTAATCCTTCTAAATCTGCTTCAGGATCTTCATATAGAAGCCACATTCCTTTAGCTGCATCTATTGCAGAACCACCACCTAATGCAATAATTACATCTGGATTAAATCTTTGCATTGCTTCTACACCTCTTTTAACCGTGTCAAAAGATGGGTCTGGCTCTACATCTGAAAAGATTTCAGAATGTACATAATCTTGTCTTTTTCTTAAATGATATAACACTTTATCAACATATCCGAATTTAACCATAGATTCATCTGTTACAATAAAAGCTCTTGTTATATCTCTCATATCTTCTAGATATTTTATAGAACCTGCTTCAAAATATATTTTCTTTGGAACTTTAAACCATTGCATATTAACTCTCCTTCTTCCCATCTTTTTAATATTTACTAAATTTAATGCAGATACATTATCTGTTGTAGAGTTTCCTCCAAATGTACCACATCCTAATGTTAGTGATGGTGTAAATGAATTATATATATCACCTATTCCTCCTTGTGATGATGGTTGGTTTACAATGATTCTACTTGCCTTTACTCTTTTTCCATATTCTTTTATTATATTTTCATCTTCTGAATGTATAACTGCAGAATGGCCTAGTCCACCATTTTCTAGTAATTTTTCTGCTTTTTCTATACCTTCTTTACTATCTTTTACAATATAATATGCAAGTACTGGGCTTAATTTTTCTTTAGAAAATGGAAATTCTGGTCCTATTCCCTCTTCATATACTACTAATACTTTTGTGTTTTCTGGAACTTCGAATCCTGCTTGTTTTGCAATATTATATGGGCTTTGACCTGGAATTTTAGATTGTAATGCATATCCTTTTTCTTTATTAAACATTACTTCTTTTAACTTTTCTTTTTCTTCTGGTGATACAAAATAACATCCAGCATTTTTCATTAAATCTTCAAATTCTTTATATATTGCTTCATCTACTAATACAGATTGCTCAGAAGCACAAATCATTCCATTGTCAAATGATTTAGATAATACTAAATCATTTACAGATGTTTTTAATTTAGCTGTTTTATCTATGTAACATGGTACATTTCCCGGTCCAACACCTAAAGCTGGCTTTCCAGATGAGTAAGCAGATTTTACCATACCTGGTCCACCTGTTGCTAATATTAAATTTACGTCTGGATGATTCATTAATCTACTTGTTGCTTCTACAGATGGTTCTTCTATCCATAATATACAATCTTTTGGAGCCCCTGCTTTTACTGCAGCTTCTCTTAATATTTCTGCTGCTCTTTTACTACATTGTTGTGCAGATGGGTGAAATCCAAATATAATTACATTTCTTGCCTTTGCAGAAATAATTGATTTAAACATTACTGTTGATGTTGGGTTTGTAACTGGTGTTACTCCTGCAATTATTCCAATTGGTTCTGCTATTTTTACATAGTCATCTTCTATATTTTCCTCTATTATTCCAACTGTTTTTTCATTTTTTATACTATTATATATATAATCTGTAGCAAACATATTCTTTATTATTTTATTTTCATATATCCCTCTTCCAGTTTCTTCTACTGCAAGTTTTGCAAGTTCCATATGATGTTCTAAACCTGCCATAGACATAGCTTTTACAACATTATCTACTTGCTCTTGATTTAGCTTTCTGTATTCTTTTGAAGCTTTTTTTGCTCTTTCTACTAAATCATTAATCACTTTTTCTATCTTATTGCTATCATTTTTTGTTTCAGCCATAAAAAAACGCCTCCCTAATATAATTATACAATTTTAATAATATATTATTCGGTTTCTAAAGTCAATAGAAAATTTTTCTATAACACAAAAAAGCACATCTAATATTTTACTTGCAAATGTAAATTCTAATAAAATTTAGGATACGTTATAATTCTCTAATACAAAAAAAGAAAGTATATCACGATCTTTTTCGAGTCTACTTTCTTTTTACAATTTTATGTTTAATATATCTAATATTTATCGTGAAGCATCTGAATTGTCTGAATGTAATTTTGTAATTTTTTCTACAACACCTTTTCCTGCATCACGTTCTATTTTCTTTATCTCACCTTGTTTATGTCTTTCTTCTTCTTTTTGTAATAATTCTGCAATTGTGCTTCTAGCATTTTTCATTCTTAATTTTCTTCCTTCGTAGCCTACCATATCTAGGAAAAATTCCTTTTGCTTTGTATATTTTTGCCTGTTTAATTCTGCGTCTGGTCCCATTTTAATAGGAATTGCGCTATTCATAAATTCTGTTATTCTCATACAATATCCTATATTTTTATAATTAGACACAACCTTTTTAGCTGCAATTTTAACAACTTTTATTTTAATTTCTTTTGCTCTTTTTTTTGCACTGCTTGAAACTTCTTCTTGTAACTTTATTTCTTCTAACTTGTCTTGAACTTTTTCTATAACTTTCATTAAAGAAAAATCGTTAGATTCATTAACTAAGCAATACATTTTGTCTAGGTTCTCCGAAATTTCTGCTAAAGACATTTTTCCAATTTTAGCTCTTTGATTTGTTAGTATACGTTCTACTATTTCTATTTTCTGTCTTTTATCTAAAGCTTTTATAATATCTATGCCATTATCATCTAATAGAGCTGTTGGTTCATCTATCGATTTAATTATTTGTGTCCTATCTTTTTTAGTTAATTCATCACTTATTTGTGATGTGATTTCTAGTTGTTTTTCGGGTTCTCCTATAGTTTGTATGGCTGTAACTGCTGCTTTTTTTGATTGACTATTTCCCTTTTGAATTTGTTTTATAACAAATTCTTCTAGTTCATCATCATTCATGTATTTTAATTTTTCTATTAATTCTTTTTTTTCTTTTTTCTCTTTACGCTCTTGCATATTTTGCTTTATTTTGTCTATTACTTTACTCATAAATCACTCCATATATTACATATATTTTTGAGGATTTAAAGCTTTACCATCTTTTCTTATTTCAAAGTGTAAGTGCGAACCTGTAGAATTACCTGTTGAACCTACAGCTGCTATTTTTTCTCCTGCAGAAACTCTCTGTCCGTTTTTTACATATAATTTACTACAATGACCATACCACATTTCGTAACCATTATCACATTTAATTTTTACTAAATACCCATATGATCCTTTATATCCTGCAAATGTAACTGTTCCTGAGGCTGCTGCTTTTATAGGTGTACCAGATGGAGATGCTATATCTAAACCAGTATGTGAGCTTGAGCGAATACTACTTCTTTCTCCAAATCTGGATGTTATTTTTCCACCATTAACTGGTCTTACTGCAACAACAACTTTATTGCTACTTTTCTTTTCAGGCTTTCCTGCAACTTTAGCTTGTTTTGCTTCTTCCTCTTTTTGTGCTACTTTTTTATCTAAGTTCTCTATTTTTATTTTTGCAATAGCAACAGTTTCCTCTTCTGTTTCTATCTTTTCTTTTTCAAATATTTGCTTTACTCCAATATTAAGTACTAGTTTATCTTTATATTCGTTTTGTAAGTCTAAAACGATTTTATCTGCTTCTTCTTCAGTTTTTACATATGTTTGTATTTGATCATCTATAGTTATTCCATACGCTGTGTATACTGTAGAAATGTTTTCTTTTATTTTTTCTAGTACATCGTCTTTATTCGAACTTTTTTTGCTTACAAATTTAGGCTCATATTTAACTTCAGCTTCTAAATTTCTAAAAGCAACCCCTTCTTCTTTACTTTCTATATAATTATTTACTTCATTTTCTATTTCACTTTTATTTGCTACATATCCAATTTCTTCACCATTTACTGTTATTTTAAATAATATGTTATATCTAAATAAAATTACAGTAAATAATACTAATAACATTAAGACAGATAATGAACTAAAAAATATTACAGAAAAATTAATAGCAGAAATTTTGAAAGCACAAGATAGAAATCCTGAAATTGATGAAGCAATAGAAACAATAAAGGAGATTGCAAAAAATCCACGTAAAGAGAGTAAGTCTAAATTAAAAATGGTTTGTTCAGGATTAAATACAATATTAGGAACACTATCAAATGCATCTAGTGTATTACCTAAATTAGAAGTATTTAAAGATTATATAGAAAATATGCTGTCTTAAGTAAGATGCCTAGTAATTTAATACTAGGCATTTTTCACTTTACATTTGTATTTCATTTTAAAAGCATAATAAATTTTAATATATATATGACAATATCTAAAGATTGTTTTAAAAAATCATCGTTAGTATGAGAAGAAATCCATTCTAATCTTATTATAAGTAAATTAGGGTCAGAAATTACTTCTGTACATTTTATAGATAGGCTACACATATCATTATAAAAATCATTATATTTTTCATTAAGTATGTTTTTTATTTTAGATAAAAAATTTTCTTTTGTATCAACTGTATCAACTAGAATTAAAGTACAATCGATATCAGTAGTAAATTTATTTATAGTAGGGGTTTCATTTATAGAATGATTATTTTTATTAATTAAATTATTGTAACTATCACTAATTATTTGTTGTATATTTTCTAATGATAAAGTATATAAGAAAATATTTTAGAAAA
>OLNM01002864.1_pt1 | contig 10243 bp, 3 predicted proteins | sample 1672391 | NCBI WGS metagenome assembly OLNM01 (sample SAMEA3136680, study PRJEB25190) | human gut metagenome | reverse complement strand
TAAGTTTTTCTGGATTTGCTACTACTGTCTTATCTGCTGGTTTAACGATGTCGTTACCTGCATTTGGTTTAGTTGCAGCTTCTGGATCTTTCGTCAAGTCTGCTGCTGGAATTACAGCTGTCTTACCTTCTGGAGTTGTGACTGTCGCATTTCCTTTATCATCTACAACTACTGTTGCATCTGGATTTACAGCTTTAACTTTATCTTCGATCGCTTTCTTCTCAGCGTCTGTAAGTTTTTCTGGATTTGCTACTACTGTCTTATCTGCTGGTTTAACGATGTCGTTTCCTGCATTTGGTTTAGTTGCATCTACTTCTGATTTGAATAAATCTTCTGATGGGATTGTCGCAGTAGTTCCATCTTTCAGTGTAACTGTCGCATTACCATCTTCATCAAATTTAACAGATTTAGTTTCTGGGTTTAATTCTCTTAATTTTTCTTCTACTTTAGCTTGATCATCCGGATCATTTGCTTCACCGGCTACTTTGTCTGCTGGTTTAACAATTTTACTATTTCCTGCATCTGGGTTAGAAGTATCTTCTTTAGTTCTTACTAATTCTGATGCTGGAATTGCTGCAGTTTTACCTTCTGGAGTAGAAACAGAAACAGTTCCATTTTCATCTATCGTTACTATAGCATCTGGATTTACCTCTTCAACTTTAGCAACAATCTTAGCTTTCTCTTCGTCAGTTAAGTTCGATGGATCTTTTACGATAACTTTATCAAGTGGTTTGTTAATGTCATTTCCACCTTTACCGTTATCTAACTGGTCCTCAGTTTTCACTAATTTTGTCGGATTGATAATTCCTTTATCGCCAGCTTCTGTTGTTACTTCGATGTTTCCATTTTCATCATATTTAACTTCTTTAGCTGTTGGGTTAACTTTCTTAACTTCTTCTAAGATTTTAGCTTTTTCTTCATCTGTTAATGCACTTGGATCTTTTACTAATACTTTATCAATTGGTCTGTTTACTTCTCCAATTGCTTTAATAGCCGCCTTATCAGCTTCTTCTATTGTATTAACATCGTCTACACTACTTACTGCATCAATTGCTGCTTTAGATTTTTCCGCAACTTTATCTACTTTAGCTTTTAATTTAGCTTTAGCTTCAGGAGTTAGATCGTTACGCGCATCGATTTCTGCTTTCTTAGCTGTTGCTTCTTCATCAATTGCTTTACGAGCATTTGGTTTATCTTCTACAACTGGTACAGATTTTTCAATTTCACCTTCAGCTTTTTCTTGAAGTTGCTTAACTTCTGCATCTGTTCCAGCTTTATCGATTTCTTCCTTAGCTTCTTCTGCTAGAGCTTTAGCTGCATCTGCTGCAACTTTCTTCTCTTCATCAGTAGCATCTGGAGTGTTAGCAATGTCTTCCAATTGTTTTGCTAATTTATCTTCGATTGCTTTCTTGGCTGCTGGTTTAGTTACTGCTTCTGGATTTACAGCTTTAACATCTGCTACACCTTTATCTTTTGCACCATCTACTGCTTTTTGAGCTTCTGCGGCTTTTTCTGGTGTCTCTGCATTAGCTGGTTGAGCATCGATCGCATCTGTTGCTTCTTTCGCTTTAGCTTGAGCTTCTTCCTTAGCTGCTGCTTTTTCTTCGTCAGTTAAGTCTTTACGCTCGTCGATTGCTTCTTCTTTCTTAGCTAACTCTTTTGCAATTTCTTCTTTAGCTTTTTCTTTCGCTACTGGATTTACAGCTTTAACATCTGCTACACCTTTATCTTTAGCACCATCTACTGCTGTTTGTGCTTCTGCTGCTTTTTCTGGTGTTTCTGCGTTATCTGGCTGTGCGTTAATAGCATCTGTCGCTTTTTTAGCTTTTGCTTGAGCATCTTTCTTAGCTGCATCTTTTTCTTTGTCAGTTAAGTCAGGACGTGCATCGATTTCTCCAACTTTCTTAGCCAATTCATCTGCGATTGCTTGCTTAGCTGCTTCTTTCGCTACTGGGTTTACAGCTTTAACATCTGCTACACCTTTAGCTTTAGCTGCATCTACTGCATCTTGTGCTGTTTTAGCTGCTGTTGGTGTAGTTGCTACATCTGGCTGCTTGTTAATAGCGTCTGTTGCTTCTTTTGCTTTCGCTTGTGCTTCTTCCTTAGCTTTTGCTTTCTCTGCATCTGTTAAGTCTTTACGTGCATCGATTGCTTTTTCTTTTTCTGCTAATTCATCTGCGATTGCTTTTTTAGCCGCTTCTTTAACTACTGGAGTTACATTTGCAACTGCTGTAGTTCCATCTGTTTTAGCTTTATCAACTGCTGCATTTGTAGTTGCTGCATCAACAGCATCTTTAGCTACATCTGCTTGCGCTTTTGCTACTTCTTTCGCTTTAGTTTTCTCTTCTGGAGTTAAATCTGTGCGAGCATCGATTGCTTTGTTTTTAGCTGCTAACGCATCATCAATTGCTTTTTTAGCTTCTGGTTTAGCTTTAGCTACTGGATTTACTGCAGTAACTTCAGCTACACCTGTTTCCTTAGCTGCATCTACTACATCTTGAGCTGTTTTAGCTGCTGCTGGTGTAGCTGCTGCATCCGGTTGTTTAGCAATTTCAGCTAATTGAGCGTCAGCTTTATCTTTTGCTTCATTCTTAGCTGCTGTTTTTTCTTCATCAGTTAAGTCTGTACGCTTATCAATTTCGCTATTTTTATCTTCTAATGCTTTTGCAATTGCTTTCTTAGCTTCCGCTTTGGCTACTGGAGTTACATCTGCAACTGCTTTAGCTCCAGCTTCTTTAGCTTTAGTAACTTCTGCATCTGTTGTTGCTGCATCGACAGCTTCCTTAGCTTTATCAGCTGCTGCTTTTGCTGCTTCTTTAGCTTTAGTTTTCTCTTCTGGAGTTAAATCTGGACGAGCATCGATTGCTTTGTTTTTAGCTGCTAACGCATCATCAATTGCTTTCTTAGCTGCTGGTTTTGCAGATACTACTGGGTTATCTTTTGCAATTGCATCAGTTCCTGCTTTTTCTACTTTATCTAACTCAGGTTTAGTTGTAGCATTAGAGTTAGCAATATTTTCAAGAGCTTTAGCTTTATCTGCATTTACTTTAGCGATTGCTGCATCTTTTTCTTCTTGAGTTGCTGCTGCGTTATCATTGATAGCTTGGATTTGTTTGTCAGCTGCTTTATTAACCGCATCGATAGCTGGTTGTTTGTCTAAAGTTACAAATTCTGATAATGGTCTTGTGTCTTTTGAACCATCTTTGTATGTTACTACAAGATTTCCTTGATCATCTTTTGTTACTGAATCAATTTTAGCATCTTTATCTGTAACTGGAGCATCTTTTGAGATATTTGCATCGTCATTATTCTTATTGTGCTCAAGTTGTAATTTTTCTTTGATTTTAGCTAATTCTGCTTCTGTAACGTTAGCTGGATCAGTTACAGCAACTTTTTCAGTTGGTGCCTTGATATCGTACTTGTCTGTTTGAGATTTAACAACGAATTGAACGTATCCTGGTTTTTGTTGACGTGCTGCGTCATCAGTTTCAGCATTATAGTTTGCGCCTGTCATTGATTTCGCATCATTGCTATCTTTAGATTCAATGAAACTTGTCCATTGTTGGCCAGCTTTAAGGTTTGTAGTTCCAGTCATCTTGATAGTAGCTGTTCTCTTATCAGCAGTGACTGTTCCATCGCCAGTTACCACACCATTTTCAACTTTACCTGTTGTAAAACCAAATCCTGTAGTGTTATTCCAAGTTACATCTCCTGGTCCACGTAGGTATAAGTCTTTAACTTCAGTTTCGTCCTTACCTGTGAATGTTAAGTCAGTATTTTCACCAGTGTAAACATAGATTTGACGTTTGTCAGCATTTGAGTATGGAAGTTCAACTGTTGGAGCTTGATTTACTTTAACAGTATGTGTATACTCAGCAGACTCTTTACCTTGACTATCTACTGCTTTATATTTAACAGTATATGTTCCTGGTGTTGCTAAATCTGCTGCTTCAAGAGTTGTTTTACTTGTATCACCATTGATAGATACTACTGTTGGTGTACCTTTTGTTCCTAATGTAGCATTTTGATCATCTTCATGGTCTGTTACTTTCGCTAGAGTTGAAAGATCTACAGTTCCCCCTGCATTTACTGTCGTCACATCTGAGTCTGTTGCTGATGATACTACTGGTGCTTCGTTAGTTACATTGACTGAATATTTTCCTGAGTAACTTCCATGAGAAGCTGAACCATTATGCGAAATGATTTGAATGTTATTATTTCCTTCAGCAACTGGTTTTGTCAGTGTTAATGTAATTGTATCAACAAAATCACCGTGCTGAACAGATTCAATAGTTGCTCTTTCTGAATTTTCTGTAATAGACCATCCTTTGTCTTCGCCTCGTTTCAATGTCACTTGAGGTGCTGAATTTGTTTCTTTATCTTTGTACCAGAAATATGAATATCCTGTATCGTGCGGAACTGTTAGTACTACTTTCTTAGCTCCAGCGACAACACTAGTTTTGTCTTTAGCTGCCTCTGATGGTAAGATTTTTGATTCACCAATAGAAACTTCTAAGTCTGCCTTTTCGCTTTCAACACCATTAACAGTTTGCGTAACTTCAACCTTGTTCTTAGGAGCATAGAATGTTCTCGCAGCTGCACTAGCACCTGGTAAGGTTTCATTACTGTTCAATCCTTTATCTAAAGGAAGTTTCCAAGTACCGTCTTCTCCAACTTGTGTTGTTTTTTCTGAGATTACTGTTGTTCCTTCTGGATTTTTAACAGTCACTTTAACGGTTGCTCCTGGTGTACCTGTTCCTGTAATTTCACTATCAGTAGAATAAATTGTATTCTTAGATTTAGTATTTACTACTGGAGCAGGGTTTGTAAGCGCAAAGTCAGTTAATGGTAATGTATCTGTAGATCCATCTTTATACGTTACCACCATATTGTTATCTACTTTTGTAACAGATTTAATCTTGGCTTCTTTATCGTCAACATTTTGACCTTGTTTCCCAACTAAGTTAGCATCTGCATTCTTTTTAGAATAGTGAAGTTTAATATTTGCATTATTTGCACCCACTATTTTTGCGAACTCTGCATCTGTTACGTGATTAGCATCAACTACTGGTACTTTAGCAGCTTCGTTTTCAGGTTTTGTAACATCATATTTTTGAGTTTGTGGTTTAAGTACGACAACGAAAGAACCTGGATCATCTGCACCTGTTGCTCTCCCTGTAATTTCTCCTCCATCAGCGTCTGTAACTCGTAAGAAACGCCATCCTAAAACTACACCTGGAGGAGTTTCTCCTCTAGTCGCCGCATCTAGTTTGTCTTGTGTAAAATTCCCTTCTGGTGCTGGTGTACCTGAGTAAGTAATAACTGCTGGTGATGCTTCTGTTGCTGGTGTCTCAGCAGTAATAGTATTCGCTGTATATCCATATTGAGTACTAATTTTATTTGTTGCACCTGGAACTTCAGCAAAAGGTCTGTTACCACCTTGGTTTAAAGTAGCACTCACAATTTTCTTACTATCATCTTTGATTTTAATATCAAATGAGTTTTCTTCTGCACCGTAAACATAAATTTCTTTAGCTGCTGCATTGGAGAAAGGAAATTCCGCTGTTGGTGCTTGGTTTACACGTGTGAAGTCAGTTACTGGTCTTTCAGCTGTTGTTCCATCGTTATAAGTAATAACAACTTTATCTCCTGATTGAGTAACTGTAGCAATCTTACCGTTAAGGTTGTTTCCATCACCTGCTTGTAATCCAGCTTTAATTTTATCTAATTCTGCTTGTTGAAGTTGTGATGGATCAGCTACCGCAACTTTATCAAAGTTTGCAGCTTTATTTGCTAAATCTTCTGTGTATTTTACGTTTTGTGAACGAATTTTGAACCATACTTGATATGCTGGATCAGATGAACCTTCGTTGTCAATTTCATTGTTACTTGCATCTTTAGCACGAACTTTACGTGATACTACGGTTGAACCATTTTTCCACGGTTTTCCATTAAGGCGCGCTTGTAATGTTCCTGTAACAGAAAGTGTTGCTGGTTGGTCAGCTGTTGCTGTTGTTTCACCATCAATATTAGAGTTGTTTAATCCATACCCTATATTAGTATCGGTTCCACCACCCATTTTTTGCATCCAACCTTTAACAATCTTACCGCTGTTATCTGTAATCTTGATACGTCCAGTAATATTTGTTTCTTCTGTTGGAGTTACCCAGAAAGTTTGAGATGCTGCATCATCATAATCGATTGATACTTTTGGTTTTTCTGTATCAGTTTCAGTACGGAAAGCATTGTTTTTGTCTAATTCTTTACCGCTACGAGCATCATTAGATCCTGTGTTTTCGATAGCGTTAGTACCAGCTTTTGGTTCTGTGTTTTCAGCTGACTTACCTACAGTTTCTTTACCTTCAGTTGTATCTACTGCTGGAGTTTCTTTTTTCTCTACAGGTTTGTTTTTTAATTTAGAGTTAGCTGTAGTGACAAGTTTGCTGTAAGCTGTTTTTAGTTCAGCTTGAGTAGTTGCGTTCGCTAATGTAGCTTTTGCAGATTCTAGTTCAGCTTTTAATACTGCAACACTTTCCTCAGTTTTGTTATCGTAAGAACCGTTAGAAAGTTTTGTTTCAATTTCTGAAATGTAGCTTTCAAGTTGGGTCTTGTCCAAAGTTGGAGTTGCTGGCTGAGCAGCAGCTGTGTCTCCAGGTTGGATTTGATCCGCTTGAACAGATACAGCTCCATTCCCTAAGAACATGAAAAGAGCAGCGACAGCTACACTAGCCGCCCCAAAACTATATTTACGGATCGAGTAACGCGTGACCTTTTCACGGTGCAGACGTTCAACACGACTCATAGATGGTTTGTTTTCCATTATTTTCTTTTCTCCTTTTGTGAGGTTAATTGATTTGATTTCCACATGACACCTGTATGTAGAAATCTACAATTTACATTTTATCTTATTTTCAATATATATGCAAATGATTTGAATTAAAATTTTCGCAAAAAAAAAAAGCGTTTTGGGAAAGTAAGGAATTTTCAGATAAATTAGTTTTGTATATTTTCTTGTTTTTGTAAATAAATAATTCACATGTTTTTATAACAAATTTGCTTTTGTTTTAATTCCATCCATAAAGATAGCGCATTCATATAGGATTGGTAGTAAAATAAATAAGTTTGATAGGTGAAACAAACTATTTTTGCACTGCATAAGAAAAAATTATCCGTAAAACACATGAACCAAAAATAAAACATGCTACCTCATTTCGGTAACATGTCATCGTTTTCTACTTACAACAAGGCCTCAAACTCAGCCACGGTCATTCCCAATTGATGGCTAGCAACCTCGGAAGTCAGAAGACCTTGACGTACTAGATTTACTAGCATAGACAAACTTCCTTCAACTTTTCCTCGTTCAAGTCCACGCTCTAAACCTTGTTCAATACCTTCTGCACGACCACGTTCAAGACCACGCTCTAAACCTTTTTCTTCAGCTTGTTCCAAAGCATAGTCCTGTGCTAACAAGGCTTGTTCTTCACGCCTGCGTTGTTCACTAAACATTCTCCTGTCCTCCTCGGACCAGCTCTTGTAGTCCAGCAGTTGGTCTGCTTGGCTGATGGCTCGCTCGGGTTCTTGGGTAAAGGGCTTATTACCGAAAAACTCCAACCACGGCTTGCGAACCTCGTCTTTGCTGGTTTCTCTGTATTTTTTTAATTCCAAGAATGCCATCTTGACCAGATGGTTTTCTTGACCATTATTTGTGATAGTTAAGACTTCACCTGTCGTGTCCTCTCGCATACTAAAGCTGTGAAAAGCCAAGTCATCTTGAAAGTAGTTGCTGTCCACAATAGCAATAGCATAAACTGGTGCGATGTGTTTGTAACTCTGGTGTGTATCACCTTCTCGTTGACGAATTTTTTCTAGGTTTTGATTGACCTGACTGCACAGGTAAGCCCACAGGCGATTGATGAAAAAATTCTGATGATGAACTTGAATTTCAATAATTACTTGCGTACCATTATCCAACTCCGCCAAGACGTCTATACTGGTATAGAAATCCTGTGCCGAGTAAGGCATGGAAGGCAAGACATGAATATTGCTTCCCTCCAAAATGGTCACATTTTTGGCTGGTAAATCCAACATATCGCGAATAAATTGACAAGTGATTTCTGGATTGCTAAAGATTTTCTTAGCAACCAAGTCATTGGTTGGGCTGATGCCCGGATGACGTACAGTCATACTTCTTCTCCTTTCATTATACCATAGTTTTAAATCTAGGTTCACTAGATTCTATGGCTCTATCTATTTATTCGGAAAAAGTAGAGAGAATTAGAAGAAATTTATCTGAAAGCGATGGACGCCCACCATAGATATTATAAGCCCAATAAAAAACAAAAGAGCTAGCCTAAGCTAACTCTTATCCTATGCGGAGAGAGGGACTTGAACCCTCACGACCTAAAGCGGTCACAGGATCCTTAGTCCTGCGCGTCTGCCAATTCCGCCATCCCCGCGTCGATTACTTTACTAGTATATCAACTTTTGGGATGCTTGTCAACACTTTTTTCAAAATTTTTCATTTCATCAACCAAATTACTCTGAAATTTCATTTAGATTTTCATCTACCAACTTAGCTCCAAGTGTATTTTTGAAATGACCTAGGGCAAATTGGTGATTTTCAGGCCAGATGGAAGCAACAGCTGGTTTAACAATCTCAATGTCATATCCTAGATTATAGGCATCTATAGCTGTATGTAGGACACAGATATCCGTCAAGACACCTGTTAAGATAACGGTAGACACTCTCCGCTCTCTCAAACGGATATCCAGGTCAGTCCCTGAAAAAGCTGAGTAATGGCGTTTATCCATCCAAAAGACACGACTGTCTGAACCATGCTCTTGATAAAAGGTCCCCAAATCTCCGTATAAATTCCGTCCACTAGTCCCAATCAAATTGTGAGGAGGAAATAGCTTGCTTTCTGGATGGAAACAATCGTTTTCTTCATGAGCATCTATTGTAAAGAAGATGTAATCTCCTCGTTCAAAAGCTAACCGAGTCACCTTGCTGATGGCATCCGAAATCGCCTGAGCTGGAGCACCAGCTGTCAGCTTCCCACTATCAGCAACAAAATCTTCTGTATAATCAATCGAAATCAAAGCCTTAGTCATTAGTAATCTCTTTTCTTCACTTCTTCAAAAATATCTGAAATCAAGACCTTAAGATAGGTTCCCTTCATTCCAAGTGAGCGACTTTCAATAATCCCTGCCGACTCAAGTTTACGAAGGGCATTGACAATCACAGAGCGAGTGATTCCGATACGATCTGCAATCACAGACGCAGTCAACTGCCCTTCATTTCCATTTAATTCCCCTAAAATTGCTGAAACAGCACGGAGTTCGGAGTAAGAAAGGGTATTAACCGCCATGGTAACAGCAGTACGGCGGCGAATATTTTTCTCATCTTCTTCACGCTGGAAATTAAGAAGTTGAATCCCAACCACGGTACTGGCAATCTCAACAAGAATCAAGTCCTCGTCTTCGAATTTTTTATCATTGCGCCAAATAATCAAAGAACCAAGGCGAATCCCTGATACATGAATCGGTGCAATGGTCGTCAAACCATCTGGAAAGTCGGCACGACTTTCCACAGGAAAAATACTTAAATCATGATCAACTGTCAGATTGGCTTCTGTATCGTAGATCATATTCGCACCTTGAATGTAGTCATCCGGGAAAATTTTAGTTTGGAAGAACTGCTCTACACGATCTGTATTGGTTTTGTAACGCATAAAATAGCCAAGGAGACGTCCCTTGCTGTTGACGATACAGGCGTTACAGTCAATAATATCTGCCAATTGACGGGTAATCGCATTGTAGGGAAGTTCTTCCTGCAACTGCTCCTCTGAGCGCTTCAGGATAGAAGTAATTTTTCTAGTTTTTTCTAATAAATGTGCCATTTTTCACCTCGAATTTAATCGCTATCATTATAACATAAACAGCTTGAATTTTCAATTATTATCTGAAAATTGCTTATTTAATTGCAATTTGAAAAAACAAGAATATTTTTAATTAAATTGCTTCTTTTCTATTGACAAGCTCCCTATTTTTGTGTATTATAATATTACAAGAAGATAATATATCTATTTTATTTATCTTTCTTTTTCCATTCGGTCTCCTTATATAAAAAAGCGATTCATTTTGAACCGCTTTTTCTTATTTATCGCCCTTGTTACGAATAACAAAGCCTGTTTGCTTTTCGCTTGAAGTATTGCGTGGTTTTTTATTATCCTTACGGTAACGT
>OLNM01002856.1_pt1 | contig 10281 bp, 8 predicted proteins | sample 1672391 | NCBI WGS metagenome assembly OLNM01 (sample SAMEA3136680, study PRJEB25190) | human gut metagenome | reverse complement strand
AGAAATGGAATTGGATCAAAAAACTTACAGGTATTCATAAGTTGACATATAAATTGGAGACTGCAATTAATCGAAAGGATAGTTTTTATCAGCACATAATTGCAGAAAAGAATAAATAAAAGAAAGCTTATTAACAGTTTAACAAAAGGAAGGATCAATCATGAAGATTATTGCATTTTATTTGCCGCAGTTTCATAACATTCCGGAGAATGATGAGTGGTGGGGAAATGGTTTTACAGAGTGGACTAATGTAAAAAAGGCAAAGCCACTATATGAAGGTCATATGCAACCACGTGTTCCGTTGGGTGGAAACTACTATAATTTGTTAGATGACAATGTTAAAATATGGCAGGCTGATTTGGCCAAAAAATATGGAGTGTATGGCTTTTGCTATTATCACTACTGGTTTAATGGAAAAATGCTTTTGGAAAAACCGATGGAACAGATGTTAGCAAATAAAGAGGTGGATATACCGTTCTGTATTTGCTGGGCAAATGAACCATGGACAAAAGCATGGGTTGGAGATGAAAAAAAACTGCTTATAGCACAGGAGTATGGGCAAGAAGAAGAATGGAAACAGCATTTTATGTATCTTTTACCTTTCTTTAAGGACGAACGATATATTACAAAAGATGGAAAGCCATTATTTGTGTTTTATAGACCGGATATTGTGCCTTGCATGAAAGAAATGATTGAAACATGGGATAAACTTGCCAAAGAAAATGGGTTGAGCGGTATTACATTTGCATTTCAGAGCGGAGATTATGACTGGAATAATAGTAAGGAGGCAAAGTTATTTGATTATGATATTGAGTTTCAACCTCCTTATGCAAGTCACTGGCTTTATTCAAATGATGGAAAAATTATATCGGCATTAAAAAAATGTCGAAGACTATTAGCTGGTTGGGCAGGGAAAAAGTTTGGTATCGATCTATACCGGTATGGAACTGCTCAGTATAAAAAAATGACCGGACAAACCGTGGCAAATTATGATTCCATGTGGCAGAAGATTATTGAGGCAAAGCCAATGCGTAGTAATAGCATCCCTGGTGCATTTGTCAAGTGGGATAATACTCCTCGGCATGGTGAACGAGGACAAATTAATGTGGGAACTCCAGAAAAGTTTGAGTATTATCTTTCTAAGCAAATCAAACATGCAAGAGAAGATTATCACGAGGATATGATTTTTATGTATGCGTGGAACGAATGGGCAGAAGGTGGTTACCTGGAGCCAGATGAAGATGACAAATATGGATACTTGGAAGCAATTAAGAGAGCGTTGGAAGAAAATAACGAATTTCCAGAGTTTCAAAATAAAAAAAATGAGAATGACGAGGTAAAATGAAGAGAGAAAATCAGATTGGATGGATTGCAATTTGTGGGACTTTTTTGTTATACCCAATATTGCCACAGTATATCTATATTTTTAAAGGATTAAATATCGTTAATTTTTGTGGTGCGTTGACAATTATAGGTGTTATCATAGGCGGAATGATTTACAAGTGTAAAATCCCGTATTTGATTTTTCCATACATATTGTACGCAACTTACTATTCTATATCATACTGTGCAGAGGGTGCGTGGTTAAGTGCACTCTCGCTTGCTATGATGATGGTTGTTATTCCTTTACTTAGCGTAGGATTTGTGAACACGAATAGAAGATTTGAAACGGCGATCAATCTATTGATTGATGGCGGCTTTATATTGTCATTATTGGGAATAGTAGAATCAATTACAAAGATAAATTTATTTCAGTTGTTTTCGAATGCGAATGGTTTGACATTTTTTCATGAAGTTAGATATGGCTTCTTAAGAATAATGGGAACTTTTGGACAACCAATTTCTTATGGATTATATCATGTCTTTATCATTGCATTGATTATTTATAGGCTGAAAAATTATACGCAGTATTCACAAAAACATACGTTTCTTAAAGTGGCATATTTACTTAGTGTTATCAATATCCTACTAACGGTTTCGAGAATTCCCATTATAGCTTGCATACTTTTGCATATCCTACTTTTATATAAAAAGTCAAAAAAAGAGTTTATAAATTATGCAGTTGCCATTTCTATATTGCTTTTGTTATTGATAATATTTAACGATACAGTAGGAATGAAAATTCCTTTGATAAGTGATCTACTATCTTCAATTGGAACTGTGACATTTGATAATGAAATCAATTCTGGAGGTGTAGGAGATAGATTTGTTCTTTGGCAGTGGGTGGCACTCTCTGTAGGAAATAAGTGGTTACTCGGAAAAGGAGTATCTACAGAATTTGCGTATAAAGTGTATGAATGGCAAACAAAGACATCAATTGAAAATCAGTATTTAAATGTGTTCTTTCATACGGGAGTAGTTGGAGTTGTTCTTTTATTATTTAGTTATATTGCTGTATTAGTATATGCAAAAAGGAAGAATTCAAGCTGCTCAGGAAGTTGCTCGTTTAATATAATTTTTTTCTCAATGATGTTAATTTACTTTGTTTGCGAATTGGGTGTTCAAGAAACTGATTTAGCCAGAATGTATTGCATATGGATTTCACTACTTATTTCTTATAATAAAATTGATCAAAATAATAGAATGGAGAAAGATTTATGATAAAGATAGGATTGCTTGGATTTGATTTCAAAGCCCCTAATAAAGGGTGCGAAGCGCTTTCATATGCTTTTATCGAAATGCTAAGTGATATTTCGAATGAAAGTATGGAAATTCACGTGTTTTCTTATGGAGAATTAGGTGATATTCCCAGACAATATCCAAAATTTAGTTTTGTATGGCACAGGCTAAATATGAAAAATCCTATTTTTTTAATTAAAATGAAACAAGTATTTGATGATTGCAAATGTGTATTTGACATTACTTATGGAGATGGATTTTCTGATATTTATGGTAAGGTTTGGAATGCCAATACAGATCTTGCAAAACAAATTGCTATTATGTCAAAGGCACCATTAGTTCTAATGCCACAGACATATGGACCGTTTTATACGAATGTGTTAAAAAAATGGGCGATTCATCTTGTTAAAAAAGCAGATTTGGCTTTTTCGAGAGATACACAATCTGCACAAGAAATGCACGAATTAGGAGTAGAAAATGTTGTGGTGGCAACAGATTTGGCTTTCGCACTGCCATATTATAAAGAAAAATACGACTTAAATTCAAGTAAAAGAAAAGTGGGAATCAATGTTTCTTCATTACTTTGGGACGGCGGACATAATATTAAGTTGAAAGTAAATTATAGAGAGTATTGTCGTCAAATCATAAAGAAATATAGTGAGGATGATAAAACGGAGATACATATTATTCCGCATGTTATTGATGAAAATAATTACGATTCGTTAGAAAATGACAGCAGAGTATGCAAGTTGTTAAAGGAAGAATTTCCATGTGCAGTTTTAGCACCAGATTTTAAAGATCCAATTGAGGCAAAAAGCTATATCAGTAATATGGATGTTTTTATCGGTGCAAGAATGCATTCGACAATTGGAGCAATTTCCGCAGGTGTTGCTACAATACCATTTTCATATAGTAAGAAATTTGAAGGTTTGTTTGGAAATTTAAATTATCCATTTGTAATATCTGCAACGAGAATTGATACTGATGAGGCCGTTCAACAAACAGTACGTTATATAAATGATAAGGATGTTCTGAGTAAAGCATATGGGCGAATGATGCCTGAAATTAATGATAAGTTGGAAAATGTGAAAAAACAAATAAAAGGAATAATGATGCATTAAGGGAGAACAGAAAATAGATGGATGCAGGTGATTATAAGAAGGCAAGTACATGCTACTTAATAGGCAATGTGTTTAACAAGGGCATTGCTTTTTTGACAGTACCGATTTTTACAAGAATTTTATCAACGTCTGATTATGGCATTGTTACGACTTATAATTCATGGATAGGAATTGTGACCATGCTGTTAGGATTTGCATTGCATATGGCGATAAGATCCTCGTTTATTGATTACCGTGAAAAAGTGGATGAATATCTGACATCGACTTTATTATTCACTGTTGCTTTTTCTGTAAGTATGACAGTGATTGTTTGCTCTGTGTCAGTTCTGTTAAATTTATCTATTCCTTTTATACTCATTCTTCTATGTATGCTTCAGTCAATGTCTTCAGCTATAATTGAAGATTATAGTTATTACTTGATGATGAGGTTTAACTATAAATTTAGAACAATGTTAATGATTGTTCCGAATTTGCTGTCAGTTGTATTATCAGTACTGGCGATGTTATACGTTTTTAATACAAATCGCTATTTGGGACGAGTAATTCCAACGGCTATTGTAACTTTGTTTTTTGGCATATTTCTTGTATTTTTAAGCATTAGAAGAAGTGGATTTGTTTTCAACATCGAATTTCTAAAGCACGGTCTCAAAATATCCACTCCTTTGATTTTGCATGGTATTGCTTTAAACATTTTATCCCAGTCGGATCGAACGATGATTACTTGGTTGGCAGACGCGTCACAAACGGGAATCTATAGTTTGATTTACAATTTTAGCATGATTGCAACTGTTATTACGACATCTTTAGATGGTGTTTGGGTACCGTGGTTTACGAAACAAATGAGTAATAAAGGGTACAAGGAGATTAATAAGGTTGCAGTAGATTACGTTAATTTGATGACTTACGCAATGTGTTGCCTGATTATGGTGGCACCGGAGGTAGTGAAGATTCTTGCAAGTAAGCCTTATTGGGAAGGAATAGTGATTATTCCTCCTGTTGTCTTATCAAATTACATTATTTTCGTATATACGATGTACGTAAATGTAGAACATTATTACAAGAAAACAGTTCGTATATCTTTGTATACGGCAGTTGCGGCTGTAATAAATCTAGTATTGAACTATATATTTATTCCTTATTTCGGCTATGTAGCTGCTGCGTATACAACGATTGTGTCGTATGTTGTTGCGTTGATTTTACATACTTCTTATGCTAAAAAATTGAGACCTGAGATATATCCGATTAAAACATTCTTTGTCGCTTTAATGCATATTAGCTTGTTTACGATTGCTTTTTACGTCTTAAAGGACCAGGCAGTTATGCGGTGGGCACTTATGATTGTGTACTTCTTCGCCATGTTATTTAAGGAAAGAAATAGAATTGTGGAATTCTTTCCGCAGTTAAAAAGAAAAAGATAAGATGAAGGAAAGGGTCGGTCTATGAAGGAGAGAAAGCTAAATAGGAAAGAAAAATTCTATTCTGAATATTGCTCTGGATGTGGCTTGTGTAAAGCAGCGCAAGATGTTCAATATGTGGATTATAATGGATTTTCTTATCCATTGTCTTTGACTGAGGATCAAGTTGAACTGTGTGAAAAAATATGCCCAGTAAATGGTATTAATTATAACAAGCGACAGGATAAAGAGTTATGGGGACCCAGTTATGGAATTTATAAGGGCTGGTCACTAGACGATAAAATAAGATATGAAGCTGCCTCGGGCGGAGTTATTACCGCGATGGCTTGCTTTCTTGTGGAAACAGGAAAATGTGATGCCGTAATTCAAATTGGTCCATCACCGGATGATCCTTGCGAGTTAAGACTTTTTGCTAATGAAAAGAGAGAACAGATTATTTCATGTGCATCTTCTCGCTATATAACTGGAATTACATATGACACTATTTTGAATATTATCGACTATGATAAGGAATATGTGGTGATAGGGAAACCATGTGATATAGAAGCTCTTATCAATTATACAAAGATTGATGAGAAACTGAAAAAATGCATTAAGTATACGATGACATTTTTCTGTGCGGGAGCGCCAAGCAAAAATGCAACATTAAAATTGGCAGAAAATCTAGGAGTGCAGGCAGATCAGATAGATAGTGTCCGCTATAGAGGAAATGGGTGGCCTGGTAAAGCTACGGTAACACTTAAGGATAAGTCAGAAAGACACATGGCCTACATTGATTCATGGAATCAAATATTAGGACGTAATATAAGAAAAATATGCAAGTTTTGCGTGAATGGCGTGGGAATGTATGCGGATATATCCTGTGGTGATTTGTGGAATTTGGATCAAAATCAAAGACCGGAATTTACAGAGGGAAAAGGGCAAAATATAATTTTTGCAAGAAGTAAAGCGGGAAGGGATATATTAATAGAAGCAAGTAATAAAGGGTATGTATATTTAGAAAATTATAGAAAAATGGATGATTTGAAATACATTCAACCGAACCATTTTAATATGCAAACAACGATGATTGGGAAAATTGTTGGTTTGAAACTTTGCACTGTGTGTGGGGGGGGCGGCAGTTTAGTTCCTAAATACAATATCAAAAAACTTTATAAAGCATCTAAAGGGACGTCTAAAATCAAATTGGTCAGGACTGTGATTGGAACTGTAAAAAGGATAATCAAGGGGTCGATTTAATAGGTTAGCCATGATTTATCTCCCGTTAGATGATTTAACTGAATCAGTAAAATGTGGAGGAATATTATGTCTAGTTGCACTGATGAGCGAAATGCTCAGATTTTAATTCAAGTTTTGAAGGCACATGGTATAAAAAAAGTGATTGCTAGTCCGGGAACTACAAATGCGTGTTTAGTGTCAAGCATGCAAAGCGATCCATTTTTTGAAATTTATTCTGCACCAGAGGAGCGATCAGGTGCTTACATGGCATGTGGAATGGCGGCAGAAAGTGGTGAACCGGTTGTGTTGAGTTGCACTGGAGCAACAGCTTCGAGAAACTATATGCCGGCATTAACAGAGGCTTTCTACAGAAAGCTCCCAATTTTGACTGTTACTTCGTCTCGAAGAAATGCATATATAGGGCATAATTGCGATCAGGTTACTGATAGAACGGTTTTGCCTAATGATGTGGCAAAAATTAGCGTACAAATGCCTATTGTATTAGACGATGTTTCGGAATGGAATTGTACTATTAATGCCAATAAGGCGGTTTTAGAATTATATCATCGAGGTGGAGGACCGGCACATATTAATTTGGAGACTACTTATAGCAAAAAAAAAGTAACAGATATTCAACCAGTAAGAATTATTAAACGATTCATGAAATATGATGAGTTACCTAATATTACAACACAGCGAGTTTGTATATTTGTAGGCGCACATGTAAAAATGGATGATAAATTGGAGAGAGCAATTTCAGAGTTTTGTAAAAAATACAATGGAATTGTTCTGTGCGATCATACAAGCAATTATCGGGGAGAGTATAGAGCTTTTTGCAATATCGTAGCCGATCAATACTATTGGAAATCGACAATTCAAAATGTTGAGTTAATGGTACATATTGGTGACATTTCATCTTCTGACTATAAAATACAGGCAAAAGAAGTATGGCGTGTTAATCCTGACGGTGAAATAAGAGATACATTTCAAAAACTATATAATGTTTTTGAAATGAAAGAAGTCGAATTCTTTGAATACTATAATAAGAAAAAGAAAGATTATAGTAATAATGAATTGTTGATAGCTTATCATCAAGAAGAAAAAGCAATCCTTAGCAGGATGCCAGAATTGCCGTTTTCTAATATTTGGATTGCAAGCGTTACAGCTAAGAAACTTCCAGCTGATTCTGTGCTGCACTTAGGAATTCGAAATTCATTGAGAAGTTGGAATTATTTTGATACACAAGAAACTGTCACCGGTTATTCTAATACTGGTGGCTTTGGAATTGATGGTAGCTTATCGACTGTGATCGGTGCAGCACTTTGCCATCCAGATAGGCTATATTATTGTGTGCTGGGTGATTTGGCCTTTTTTTACGATATGAATGCGCTGGGTAACCGCCATGTTCCGTCTAATATTAGAATTCTTGTTGTTAACAATGGGCTTGGTTTTGAAATGAAATTTCCGGCCTCTTGGGGATATAGTATTGCAAATTCTATCGGCGTATCAGAGGATAATTATGTCTGTGCGGCTGGGCATTATTCGTCTCCAGATTTAATAAAATCCTATGTTTACGGATTGGGTTTTGAGTATTTAAAGGTATCTACAAAAGAGCAATATCTCGATTGCTTACCGAAAATTGTAAGTAATGAAAAACAGGATAGAACACTTGTTGTTGAAATTGTTGTAAATTCGGAAAATGAGGATGCTGCTTTAAATTTGATTGGATCCATTATGGTGGATGAATCTAATGTTGCAAAGGCGGCAATAAAAAAAGCAATTGGGAAAAAAGGAATTGATGCGATTAAAAAAATGATGGGGAGGTGAATTATGAATATCTTAATTTTAGGAGGCACCGGTTCGATAGGACAGGCCTTAACAGAATTGTTGAAAAATACAGCTTGGAATGTATATGTTACTACCAGAACAAGAAGAGAAAATGTACAGAACATTACATTTTTACAAGGAAATGCACATGATGAGAAATTTCTTGCAGAATGCGTTACAAAAGAACATTGGAATGTAATAGTGGATTTCATGGCGTATTCAACACAGGAATTTTCTAAAAAAGTAGAGTTGTTTTTGGAAAGCACTGATCAATATTTTTTTCTGAGTTCAAGTAGAGTTTATGCGGCGAGTAATGAACCGTTAACAGAAGACTCACCGCGTTTGTTAGATGTTTGTACAGATGAGACGTATTTAGCGACAGATGAATATGCACTGGCAAAAGCAAGGCAGGAAAATATTCTTTTGGCCAATAATAAAAAGAATTGGACAATCATAAGGCCATATAAAACATATAATAATAATCGTCTTCAGTTGGGAATGTATGAAAAGGAAGAATGGCTTTATAGACTTATGATGGGAAAAACATTAGTGTTTCCAAATGAGTTAAAAAAAAGAAAAACTACACTTACTTATGCAGCGGATGTAGCAGTAGCAATTAGTGAGCTGATTGAGAATGAATCCGCGTATGGAGAAACTTTTCATATTACAACGACAGAATCGCTGTCATGGGAAGATGTATTTAAGAAGTATACATCAATTCTTAGCGAAACTACGGGAAAACAGTTTCATATCAGATATGTTGATGATATAGAAATGTTTTACAATATTTGGAATCCATATCAGATCAAATACGATTGCAATATAGATAGATGCTTTGACAATTCTAAAATTAATAGAGTGACTAACAATAATCTTCAATATACTGTGTTTACAGAGGGCGTAAATAAATGTTTGAAAAAATTTATTGAATCACCTGAATGGCGTAATATCAATTGGAGATTGAATTTTTGGATGGATAATATCACTGGTGAAAAAACCAAGATTTGGGATGCTGACGGTCTGAAAGAAAAAGCAAGATATGTTAAATATTGTATAAAAAAGTAGTATGGTTATGAGGAAATAAAAATGACAATTGCAGATAAGAGAAAAGAATATCGATTGATTAATATTTTATTTAAAACGATTTACAAGAAGAAATCGGCTAAATGGAGGGGAGACTACCTTCGAAACAAACACATCTTTCATCAGATAGGAAACAACGTTCATCTGTGGGGGGGGGTGCCCTCGGATCCGTATTTGATATCCATTGGGAACAATGTTATTATTGCCGTTTCTGTGGAGTTTGTAACCCATGACATTTTCTACCATGCACTTAATCAAGCATACAGTGACTTAGGGAAATTCTATCCTCACTTTGATACAATTACTATTGAGGACAATGTATGTATTGGTGGTTTCTCAAAAATCATGCCAGGTGTAGTGATTGGAGAAGGTGCAATTGTGGCTGGCGGTAGTGTGGTCACTAAGGATGTTCCCAAAGGAGCTATTGTAGGAGGAAACCCAGCTAAAATAATTGGTTGGACAGAGGAGCTGGCTAAAAGACGAATTGGTGAGAATCGAATAAACTATACAGTTTCAAATGATGTGGAAGAAGTTGAAAAATATTATTGGGAAATTCTTCCACACAATAACAATTGATGAATGTAGCTGTAGTAGGTAGTGCTGGCGTGCAGAATAATTACGACAATCATTGATTGAGTGTATGTGAACTTTCTAAAAAATTAACTCTTGTTGTGAAAAGTGGTTTATTCACTTGATTTTTAAGGATTGTCCCTGTCGCTCGAGTGTCAATTAACTCTCAATTGACTTACGAGAGAATCTCCAAGACGCATTAATACCTACGTGTTTTGGCGGTTCTTTGATTTTCGAGAGTAAATTATCGAGGAAGTTCACAGTGTAGCAATCTAAATCAAGAACATCTGTATTAATTAGAAAACAAGAACAAGATATAGAGAAGTGTAGAGGAGATTAAACCATGAATATTATTGTTACCGGCGGTGCGGGGTTTATTGGTAGTAACTTTGTGTTTCACATGCTGAAGAAGTATCCGGATTACCGGA
>OLNM01002850.1_pt1 | contig 10293 bp, 12 predicted proteins | sample 1672391 | NCBI WGS metagenome assembly OLNM01 (sample SAMEA3136680, study PRJEB25190) | human gut metagenome | reverse complement strand
GTCTCTGATGAACAGATATTCGGGAATTGTTGTATCTTTCAATTCGTGATATACTGAATCTGCCAAGATGGTATATCAGTGAATCTGATTATCAGAGAACTTGCTCAGATTATTTATCTGGGCTTTTTCTTTTGCCTTTTCAACATTCATCTCTTTCTTCTCCCAATCCGGTAACAGCATTTCCATTTTCATTATCCAGAAGATTTGCAATCTTTCTCTGCTGATTTGGATAAAGATGTCCATAAGTGTTCAATGTGATACGAATATCTTTATGACCTAATCTGTCCCGAATCAATAACGGTTCCACACCTTTCTCAATAAGATAAGCCACATGGCTGTGCCTGATATCATGCACTCGAATTTTCTTCACTCCTGCCAGCTCAATCTGCCGTTTCATCTTATGCTGTACCGCTTCCTGAACAACCGGAAATAATCTTTCTGTATCCGGCATTCCGTAATGACCATCTACAAATTCCTTAATTTCCTCTTTCAGAAATTCCGGAATTTCGATTGTCCGAAAGGACTGTTTTGTTTTCGGTTCTGTGATAATATCCTGCATTCCTGTCCGGTAATAAGTCTTATTGATACTAAGCTGATTCTTTTCAAAATTGATATCAGCTTTTGTAATCGCAAGCAGCTCCCCGATCCTGCATCCAGTCCAGAACAGCATCTCAAACATAAGATAATATCTTGTTCCCGGCTCCATTGTCTGTATAAACTGTTTGTACTCGTCCAGTGTCCAGAAGTTCAAACTTCTTGAATCTGAATTTCCCATTCGTTTCACTTTCTTGCATGGATTAACCGGCAAGTCATAGATTTTAGCTGCATGTGTAAACAGACTGGTCAACTGATTCTGAATCATTCTCAGATAAGAATCTGAATAGCCTTTTTTCTGAATTTCATTCTGCCACTGAATAATCTGTGAAGCCTTGATTTCACTCATCATCTGATTTCCGAAGTATGGAACGATATGCTGTTGCATCATATATCTTTTATTTTTGATTGTTCGATCTTTCAGATCATTTTGTTTGTCTGAAAAATAAATCTCAATAAAATCGCTCAGCTTCATATCCATACTTCGCTCATTGCTCAACTTTTTGCTTCGTTCAAACTCCAATGCTTCTCGCTTTGTTTCAAATCCACGCTTTCTGCGTTTTTTCTTCTCACCCATGACATTTGTCTCAAACCACTGGGCTGTCCATTTTTTTGTGTCTTTTTCTCTGTAAGCCATATTGATCCTCCCTAATTTTCTGCTATTTCATAGCCATACATCTTTTTTGCCCAAAACGCCTTTGGTATTCTTCCAGCCATCGTAATATATCCCTGTGCAGCCAGTTCCTTATTCATAGCTTTCACCAGTTTATAGGCATGAGATTTTGAGCAGTTTAATTCCTGTGCCACTTCATCAGCACTCATCATATAATTGTAACTTGCCATATTGCCTCCTCCTTTCCTCTCCAGATATAGAATACGTTTACTGTATTTCTATATCTGTACGATTTTCGTAAATTGATAATATCATGTATTTCTATCGTTGTCAATATTTCGTAAACATATTTTTACGAACTTCGTACACTATTTTTTCTTTATTTTATTCCACGTCTGTGTTATGATATTTTATAGATTTATGTTTTTCGTAATTTTCTAATATATGAAAAAGGAGGATTCTATGGGTGACGGTAAAAATTTAAAGAAATATCTTGATGAAAAAGGCACAAATGTCCGCAAAATTGCAAAGGCAACCGGAATCAGTGCTACAACCTTATATTCAATTATTCAAAAAGATTCCAATATTCGATTTGATTTTGCATTAAGACTTGCGAATGAATTGCAAATTGATGTGAATGAGATATGTTCTGCCAGTCCATTTTCTGGCACAATTAAGGAAGAAGAGATTTATCCTACACTTCCAGACGGTTTGAACGGAGCATTAGACGCAAGTCGTGTAAAGACTTACTTAAAAAATTCTATGTACCCGTTGATGTATCTTTTCGGTAAGAACAGTATGCCTGATGTAGATAATCTGCTTACATCGTTCTATCAGCTTGATGATGAAGCCAGACAGGAAGTTGTGGAAACTATCCGTTTGAAGCTGCAATATCATCGTGATCCGGAACGTGCTGAACAGATCAAACAGATCAAAGGCTGGTAAAAAATTACTCCTGTGAATAGCAAACATTCGCAGGAGTTTCTTTTTGGCACCGTTTTGGCACCGCAAGCCTTATTTTTCAATTTTAAATTTATCCGTATTTCATCTTACTGATAAATGTTTCTCTGTTTCTAATCTGATAGATTTACGAACAATTCTTTTCTTAGAGTACAGAAAAACCCCGGAAACCTTACGGTTCCGGGGCATCTTACGCTTGGACACAATGTACCTAACGGTACGCAATATATATTAAATAAGGATGTTATACTAATTAACGATTACTCGATGATTGTAGCAACACGTCCTGATCCTACAGTACGTCCACCTTCACGATATCAGACCGGTGTATTGTGGTGTGCAAATGGTGATTTTTCGTGTGATTTGTGTAGGAAAATCCGGATTTTCCGTTGTGTCCGTGTGGTTTTGGGGGATTTTGTTATCATGGTGTTATCACACTATGCGTTTTTTCAACAATTCTAAATTGATCTTTTATTCCATTTTCACATCACATTTCTTAATAACAATCACCACATTTAATTACGATTCTTTTTTAGTAAAATCAATAAACGGAATATTTAACGTTGGATACTTTGAACTATTAGTCATACTAGATACTATCGGTCTAATATAAGACAATAAAACAGCAGGAGCATTGATATTCAACAACTGTTTAGCCTTTTCTATTTCGACAGACTCATCCCAAGTAAAGTTAGCTCCCATTTTAACACATATATCAAAAGGTTGTGAATCTGTCGAGTTACCTATACTTAGCGTCAATTTTACTAATGCCTCATTTCCCTCTAACATCTGTACTTCTATATTAGATTGCATTGCAATCCCATCATATTTTTCTTCATCAAAATTCTGATTAACTGAAAACTCTATTTTTTCTAATTCTGGATTAGAAAATTGAAATTTACTACGATTCATAACCTCTCCTTATGCTGCATACGGCAAATTAGCACTAGTATCTTGATTAAACGAACCAGCCTCTAAGAAATTATATTCCATCTGGTTTTTATTATTTCTTATTCCCTGATTACAAATGTCTAATTCAAATTCATCATTAATTTCATATTTATTATCAGCAGGAAAAACAAACTCAAACTCAGAATTTTTGTTTGAGAGAACATACTCTTTGTCATAAACTTCTTTATAAAATTGGATATCCTGCTCTGTTGCCTTTTTTACTTTTTCTATACAGCTTTGTAAAAAAGTTAAACTTTTTTCCTTATTCATGTCTATTCCTCCTTAATTTCTTTTTCAACAATACATTCTTCATTACGTATACTATATATACATTTTATCCCCATTGTAGGTTCTGATTTCATAGATCGATAGTCAAATTTAAAAAATCCTTTATTGGGTGTGTGATTATATTTACCGTATACTTTTATTAAGTCATATTCTTCTTCAAAGTTTAACGTTTCGAATAGAAAATTAAGTTTTTTACCCACCGGTACATTGGAATCCAAATTACATAATTTGCAAATTTCCTGCCATAACTCTTCCATTTTCATATAAACTTCAAAATCTGTTAAATCAAGTAACTTATCCAAAACAGCATTTACAATCACAATGCTATATCGTTTGTCTTTATTTCTACTTTCTTGTTTATCCTTCCACCAATTAGCATTCCCTTTATTATCCCAGAAATACATACCTTTTCCAAGCCATATATCATCTTTTGAATTCTCACTTATAATAAGACTATTTTCTTCCTCTATAAACTTTTTGCATTTACTTTCTTCATCGCTATGAAATAAAATTATTTTCGACTCCACTCGTCAACCCCATTTCTCTTTAGTGGCTCACAGAGTACCATACTAACATATTTTTATATCCATTAATAATTGTTATTGCTATGGACGCTCAAAATATCCTTTATAAATTTAGATAAAACTATTTTTAGTGAACTGTATATTATTATACTATCATTCATGCAATTTTGCACTCTATTTATTTTACAAAGATTTTTTCTACCAAAATTCCAGCCATATCATTACGTATAATATTCTGCATTTGTCTATAGTTTTCTAATTCATCTGCGACACGTATATATTTGTCTAAGAAATCATCATGCGAAATAAGTTCTCTCTCTTGTTTATCTAAACTATGATATTCTTTTTCAAAAATCATTTTACAAATTTGTAATTTAGCTTCTTTGCTCAATTTTTCAAATTTAACATAATCATTAATTCTAAAAAACAATGGATCACCAATTCTCTGTCTTATAGCGTCTGGACTTAATTCATTAGATGTGCAAATAACAATAGCATTTCTCATATCAACTGAATAATTTTTATCTTTATACACGCCCTCGTCAAAAAACTGGTAAAATGCACTCCATATTCCCGGATGTGCCTTATCAAATTCATCTAGCAAAATTACATTACTTTCCCTTTCCAACAGTTCTTTTGCAAAACTCCCTTTATTATGTTCTGATCCATATAAATATTCATAGAAATCGCCTGTTTGATACATAGATAATTGAAATCTACATATTTTTCCCCCAAGCAATTGACCTATAAACTTAGCAGTTTCCGTTTTTCCTACGCCAGAAGGACCATAAAACATCAACACCATTGGTTTATTTTTATTTTTCTGTTTATATAATTCATATAACGTAATTGCTAATCTTTTCTTTACTTTTTGCTGTCCTATAATAGTTTTATCGTATAATTGTAAAAAATGATTCAGCCTTTTTTTAGTCATTTTAGGATATTTATAATAATTGATTTCTAAAATATCTTTCGGATAATGACGAACAAGTTCATCTTTTACACAATCCGGAGGATTTTGCAAATACAACTCTTTTAATCCATTTCTCTTTTCATTTATTATCGCAACAAAATTTTGAATACCACCTTCCGTAATTCCAGAGTATGACATCGAAAATCCAACTACCTGATCTAATTTTGCCTCCATTGAAAATCTGGATTTCTTATTTAAATCGCTTACTTCAATCAATGTATCCAATAGAAAATAAGTTTCAGGAATATATTTATTATATTCTCGATTGGGACCATAAAAAATAAATATCTTTTCCATTTAATCAACACCTGCAAGTATTATATCATAAATAGGCAATTGTTTACTATTATTCTCTTCATCTTTTTCCAATGAGGTAATCGTTTTGTGAGCAACTGGTTCAAATACTTTTGTAAAATCCAACTTTTCTTTTTCTCCTATTCCAACTTCAATGCCATAATATTTTAGATTCATTTGTAATAAATCTGTTATACCATAATTATTCTTAAAGGATCTATTATTAAATCTAAAAATAGATTCTTTTCCCTCTTTTTTCCCGATTACTTCATAATAACCCTTTCCCAATTTTAGCGTATCATACATTTTATTAATACGTATTGCCAAATTTTCATCTACTTTCAAATTTCCTTCTGTCATCCCTAAATATGGTGTTATAGTTTGAAAATAAGCAATTGAGTTTTCCATAATATATATTTGAAAATCTTTCAACTCTATAATCTCTGTACTATTTTCATCTAATATATCCAGAAAATCTGATAATGTTGTATTGGTAATAGTTGTTTTTATTAAATTTTGTCCCGATGTATATACACCAATATTAGAGTCAATTGCGGCATCACCTTTTACAAACAAGGAATTAAACAATAGCTTCAATTTTGCTCCGGCTTTTATCTCTCCATGACTTTCATATTTTTCTTTATCCTCATCTTCTATTACCAGCGCACCACCATTTTTCATCACTAAATAATCTGTTGCAGAATTTTCATCAAAATAAATTATTTTTTTCATATATACTTTTCTCCACTTCGTATTTTATTAATCATACCTTATAAATCAACAAAAAAATTCTTCCGTTTTTGTAATCGAAAAGAGCCAGCACTTAATCTACTTATTATTCCAACTACAGATTTTTCCTTTAACCTAGTGACAAAACTACAATATAATCTTCTATTTTCCACAAATTAAATCAATATTTTCTCGCAATGAACTGTTTTGTTTATATCGATTCCATAATCTCTTGATTACATCTTTATAATAATTTATATCACTTTTCAAATAATCCGATGGTGCAAGAGTTCTTTGCTCTTCTTCAGCCTTGTATAACGCACTATCAAAACAATATCCTAAAACTTCATCTCCTATAACAGAAAATATCTCCATAAAAATTTCTTCTTCATCTTGTAATTTCACAGATATAAGTTTTTCGATATTCCCCATATTTCTGATTGCAATCTTTAAATCATCTACATTATTTAGCATTCCCGCAATCGTATCATAGGAAAATACGCCATAATTGATTTTACATAAAAATGTTACACAAGCATACTGGAAAGTTCTACCATTTTTCATCATTGGCAACACTGTTTTTTCATCATATCCTTTATCCTTAATGTAGATCTTAACAAATTTGTCATAATAATACGACATTTTCAATAAGTCTGCGATTACACCCTCTTTTGCATCTTGTCCAAAAATAGAATAGTAATACTCATCATTATACATTCTCTGAGAATTACTACGAGCTGATCCAGGCATCTGTAAAACTGCTGCTAAGCCCAACTTTCCAACCTGTTCAAGTGTTGCTGTTTGATAAGGTTCTGCATATTGTTTTGGTGTTTTATCGCCTTTTTTAGTAATGTAGTACACTTGGCATCTATTGAGTCGTTCTTTTAATCTAATTTGTTCCGGGGTATTAGCTTTTAAATCTGCTTTTTTTACAGGTTTCTGTGAATTAGTCGCCTCAGCTATCTCCAATGCAAATTTATCCTTCATCTGAGTAGTATTTCCTTTTGATTTAACCACTTTGCATTGGAGATAGAAGTCTTTTTCAATATCTAACTTTCCAATTCGATTTGTTGTCTGACCACCATTTACAATCGAAAAATTCCATAATTTTATTTCTTTTCCATCAATTTCATAATCATCACAGATAATTAAAATTCCATTATTTTTATACCAAAAATTTTCAGGTTCTTTATGTATAGTTTTTTCAATTCCTGTATCAACAGCCTTTTGTCTTACATAATATCGTAAGTTCATTCCAAGTAAACCATTTCTTCTTCTATTTTGAAGTTCTTGCAATGATAAAGCAGAAATATTAACAATTATTGAATCTTCATATTTCAAATAATTATTTTTATCATCAATCGCAATTTTATCATAATCTACACATAACTTTCCGTTATCGCACAATTCAATCTGTGCTTCTATGTCTGATCGAAAGTTCATTTCCAAATCGTACTTGCCAAAATAATCTCTCATGGATTTATCTAATTTATTACGTTCCCTTTTATTTTTCGGTTGGTACGATGTGAAAAATACAATTCGAATATTCGCATTATCTTCCATTTGGCTAGTTGCATTTCTATAAGCTGTAACTAATTTATCATTAAATTCTGATATTTTATTACTTTGAAGTTTTTTCAACGTTTCATTAATCTTATATAATTCCCCTGCAACGTTATCTGTTCCTAATGCTGTATTTTCATAAAATTTACTTTGAACAATTATCAGATCATTCCCTTCACTCGTAGGATCATTAAAAATTGCATCTATACCTCCATCATTAGCACCATCAGTCAAAAATTCCTCGATTACATCTTGGTCGAAAGAAATACCAGATTCACTATAAAAAAAGTATTTTATACATAACAATGTAAATATATGATAATTTTGATACTTCCCAAAAGTAGGGTATTTCTCCTTCATTGTTTCTATATGGTATTCGAAAAAAATCTTGACTCATAGCATTTATCTCCTTTGTACTTTTCCTATATCTATATCAATATTATGGCTCATATCGGCTATTTTGACAAGATCACATGTATTCTATTTTCAAGATTTCCCTACTATTTTAATAAATTTTTTAGCACTACCTCTTCCGCAACACTCTTAATATTATTCATCCTCCTAACCCATTCCATTTGATCCTGCATCTTCAGTTCTTTTGTCACGCCCCACTGTTCAGCCATCTGCTCCACTAACATCTCAACTTTTTCTCTGACCTCTTTATCAATCTGATTCAAATGCTCCGTCAGTTTCCCGGTCAGTACCAGATACTGATACCTGGCACTCCTGTGCTCCTTCAAAAACTGTTTTCGCATTATTCCATATTTCCCATATGCGGGTTCTTCCTCAATGATTTCTAGGTCTGGCAGATAATAATCTCCATGCAATGTGTAGCTCAGTCCGTTCTTTTCATCATAAATTTGTTTCTTCATATTCTTATAACTCCATTCCTCTGTACTTTGCTTTATTCTTCTTAATTTGTGCATTGTGTTCTTCACTTCGTTCTTTCGCCCACGGTATACGATCACTTATTTTTTTCGGCATCTGCTCTTTATGCTTTTTCGCTTCAAGTTCCTCCTGCATCCGGATATCGTCCTGCACCAGTCTTTCTACCATATCTTTCCCTAATATACGTAAAAGTCGATTGTATCTGTCCGCAAGCCCCTGCAGTATTTCTTTCTCACCAGATAATTTCTGATAATCCTTTTGAACTTCTGTCAATTCCTTTTTTGTGTTCTCATGCTCTTGCCTTTTCTTCTGAAACTTACTTTTCCAGCTATCTCTTTCTCTTGTGAGTTCTTTCATCTGCGCAGCCATCGCACCGATTTTATTCTTCATTTCAATGAACAATGGTTTGATCTTCTTATCCCGATAAGTTACCGCACGTTCTAACGTAGTAGCTTCCGGCAGAAATGTTTTGATCATTCCGTATTCTTTTATTTCCTTGCTGACATTATCCATCACTGGTTGCAGGAATTCTCTTCTGTCCTCCAGTTTTTTCAATTCCGTTTCTGCTTTCTCCGCACGTTTTTCCGCTATCTCTTTATCTTTCTGAAACTGAATTTTTTCTTCTTCCAGTAGCTTAATATCTACCCTTGCTTCTGCAATCTGAGAAGTCAATCCTTCATTCTCCACTGTCAGATTTTCTTTTTTCTGCTCCAGTTCCCGCACTTCCTTTTTGCGTTCTTTTTTCTTGAAATTGTAAACATCCAGATGTTCTTCATGTGTGCCTTTCTGTTCCCATTCAATTCCATGCTGTTTTGCGATTTCAGCCAGCACTTCCTTTTCATGATTTATCCACTGATTCAGTTCTGTATCATGCTTATTTCCACCTTGAAATCCAAGACTTTTCAATGCCTGCTTCAGTGAAACTCTGGTATCCATTCCTTTTCCCTTCCAGTTGGTCACATAAGGAACAAAGTCAATATGCAGATGCGGAGTAGCTTCGTCCTGATGCAGATAGCAGCTAAATACCCGAAGTGTCGGATTCCGTTTCTGGAAGTCTTTCACATATTCGCCCAGTACCCTTACAGCCAGATTTCCTTCTGACGTTCCCACTGCCATATCCTCACAATTACCAATCTGGAATATCACTTCATGAAATAACTTCTCCTGTTTGCCCTGTCGGATTTTTTCATAATAATTTGCAATTTTCCGGTCCTTTCTTTTCCCGACATTATATCTCTCAACCGCATCGTCAAACAGCTCTTTATAAACTTCCTTCAGATTCTCATTCTTATAACAAATGTTCAGTTGTACTCTGTCCGGATCTACATTTTCTGCTACAAAATCCCGTCTGTTATGAGCCAGTGAACCGGCTCCGATCATGCCACTGATTGTTCGTTTCATCATAAATTTTCTCACCTCTTTTCTGTTTGAGTGCCAGATATGGCACATAATTTTTATTTACGCCAGACATGGCGATATTTAAGAAACTTTCGCCGGATACGGCGGTTTTGTTACTTTTGTCAAAAGTAACGCAAAAGCACTTTCGACAGCCGTACCGTCCATCAAAAGTCCCCTTGCGCCCTGCCGGGGGCATAACTTCCTTATGGACGTCTGTTCTGCACCGACCGAAGTGGATCATAGATCTGTTTATTCTGGTATCCTCGCCTGCACATATTCCAAATCTCCACAATAAGGCGTTCCCACCAGATACCATTCTCTTGCCAGATTCATCTCCATTCTGGTCTGTACCCATTCATCATCTACCAGCACTTCCAGTCCTTCTCCACAGTGAAATCCTGTATCAATCCATAAATCCGATGCTAATAATCCATATCTACCATTGCTACTGTTATATCCTAATCTTCCCTGTTTCATCATTTTCTGCTCCTTTCCAGTCTGTAAACGGAATTTGTAAA
>OLNM01002839.1_pt1 | contig 10329 bp, 9 predicted proteins | sample 1672391 | NCBI WGS metagenome assembly OLNM01 (sample SAMEA3136680, study PRJEB25190) | human gut metagenome | reverse complement strand
ACAGATACACTGAACTGATATCCATCCGCATTTGCTTCATTAAGAGGATGGGGCGAGGGATTTGTAAACTTATGTAACGCTATGGCCGGACTTGGTGGCTGGATCGGTGTCGCAGCTGCTATCATCTTCAGTATCATGGCAGCAAAAAAAGGAAGCCGTTTTATGGCAGTATTTGGAAATGTCATCTGCGGTATTCTCTGTATTATCTTTGCTACAACCAAAAATATGGGGGTATTTCTTGTTATCGTTGTATGTCTGACATTTGTATCCGGAAATATCCAGCTGAACGTTGTACCAAACAACATTATGAACATCTGGTTTCCACACAAAAAAGGTCTGGCACTGGGATGGGCTTCTATGGGTCTTCCGATCTGTACAGCAACCATTATCCTGATTCTGAATGCAATCGGAAATCCACAGACTGCTTACATTATCATCGGCATCGCATGTTTTGTTGTCGCAGTGCTTTCCATCTTTTGGGCAAAAGATACTCCGGAAGAAGTTGGTGCTACACCGGATAATGAACCGATTGAACATGAGCAGGCAATGCTTCAGAAAGAAAAGCAGGAAGCAGCCGCTGCAAAAATGACTATGGGCGTTATCGCAAAAGATAAAAACACATGGCTCATCGGATTCGGACATGGTTTCTTATGGATGACAACCATCGGTCTTGTATCCAACTTTGTCACAAAATTAATTATGGTAGGAACTGCTCCTACACTCGCTGTTACAATGCTTACCGTTGCTGCTATTGTGGGTATTGTCGGAAGCTACATCTGGGGCTGGTTAGATCAGAAGTTTGGAACGAAAAATGCTTCCCTGATTTACGGTGTATGGTATCTCATCGCATTATTACTGATGATTTTCCAGAACGGCTCCATGATTCTGATCGGACTTGCAACCTTCTTCGTCGGATTCGGTATCGGCGTAATCGGAAATCTGATCCCATCCATCATCGGAACCTGCTTCGGAAGATTTGGTTTCATTCAGGCCAACCGCATCATCGCACCAGTCAACACAGCTGTTCGTTCCACAGCATTGATCATTATCGGTATCATTGGAGTAGAGCATCTGAATACAGCTTATCTTGTATTCTTCGCTTTCTCCGTACTGGCCATCATTCTGATTTCTTTCATCAAGCCGAAAACTTACGAATAAATCTTGTTTCGGATGGCTTAAAATTTACCATTTAAGTTTTTATAGGAACTCCTGGAATTTTGTCTCAGTCGCTAACAATCGCTCCTTGAGAAAAAATTCCAGGAGTTCTTTATCTACACAATGAATATTGTAAATTTTTACACCACCCTACACTGCGTGTCGTACAACTTTCGCCAGCGTTTCTGCTGCCAGTGCAAATTCCTCCGGAGTAACATAAGAAAAAGAAAGCCGGAGTGAATTTGTTTTCTCAAATCCATAAATGTCTCCGGGATTCAATAAGATCCGATGCTTTAAAGCTTCCTGAAAAATCATTTCCACGGAAAGTTCTTTCTTAAAAGTCAGCCAGATATAAAATCCTCCTTTTGGTATACGCCAGGTGGCAAGATCTGAAAAATGCTCCTGCAATGCTTTCAATGCACAGTTTCTCCGGTGCAGTAAAATTGCTTTCAGTTCCTGTAAATATTCCCCGTAAAGCCCGCTGTTTAAAAATTCTGCAAAAATCCATTGGGAAATTGAACTTGCACCATAATCCATCTGCATTTTCACATCCCCCAGCCGTTGCACAATTGGTTCAGGTGCAACGATCCAGCCAATCCGAAGCCCGGGAGCCAGTGTTTTGGAAGCTGTACCAAGGTAGATGACCATTCCCGACTGATCCAGTTCCTTTAACGTCTTTGGCTGCTCCTGCGCATAACAAAGTTCCAGATATGCTCCATCTTCTATGATTGGAAGCTGACAGGAAACACAGTAATCGATCAATTCCTGCCGCCTTCCCTCCTCCATTGTAATACCGGTTGGATTCTGATTTGTTGGTATCGTATACAGAATACTGGAGTGATGTCCGCTCTGCAGGGACGTTTTATTTTGTAATTTCCAATACTGAATCCCGTATTCATCCATCGGAACCCCGGAAAGGCGCATACCTGCCGACTGAAATACCTGCAGAGACTTCATATAACTTGGTGCTTCTGTATATACCGTAGATCCTGGTTTTAAGAGCGCTACCGATATCAACTGTAATGCCTGTAACGCTCCTGATGTCACTAAAATATTGGAAGGTGACGTATGTATGCCACAGCTCGCCAGGTGCCGTGCCAAAGCTTCCTGCAGTTCCGGCAAGCCCAACGGACCGAGATATCCAAGCGACTGGATCTGTGGTGTCAGATTTTTCAGTACCTGATTCCACTTATCCTTTGGAAAAATACGCGGATCTAATTCCCCGGTTCCCAGTCGGATAATATTTTCCTCAAATTCCATCCGGTTGATTGTTTGGATGGTTTGGTTGTTCTCCATAAAACTGCCGGAAGTAACATATTTTTCCCATTTCTGAAATTCCGGAAGCATCAGTCCCCAGGTATTATTAATTACCAGCGTTCCGGCACCATGTCCGCTCCGGATAATTCCAAACGCTGTCAGCTCGTCCAAAGCGCTTGTTATCGTACTCCTGTTTACATTAAACTGCTCTGCCAGTGCGCGCTGAGACGGCAAGCGTGTCCCCACCGGCCAGTCACCGCTGGATATTTTCTGATAAATATAATCTACAATCTGCTGATACAAAGGAACCGGATTATTTTTATCCGGCTTCCAGTTTATCTGAACAGGTGTTGCCTTTTTCATTGTAAAAATCCCCCTTGGTTGGTATCATTCAGCTTAATTTGGTTGGTTACATACATCATAAAATCTTCTATTATGATAGTATCATATCAAATGGAGGAAAGGTATATGAATATTTTTTTACAGGGGTTAACTATGGGACTGGCCTATGTGGCCCCCATAGGAATGCAGAACTTATTTGTCATTAATTCTGCATTGACAAACAAACGAAAGCGCGCACTGCTGACAGCACTGATCGTCATCTTTTTTGACATCACATTGTCACTTGCATGCTTTTTTGGAATCGGAACGATCATGCAGAAGTTTAAATGGCTGCAGATGGTTATTTTATGTGTGGGAAGTCTGATCGTTATTTATATCGGTATCAGCCTGCTGCGTGCAAAGACACAGGATCTGGAAAAGGATCAGCCTACCATGTCCATCAAAAAAACCATCTCATCCGCCTGTGTCGTAACCTGGTTTAATCCACAGGCGATCATCGACGGCACTATGATGCTTGGCGCTTTCCATGTAACATTAGCAGCCGGACAGGAGACACCATTTATCACAGGTGTTGCATGTGCATCCTTTTCCTGGTTCATCGGTCTTACATTTTTGATTTCACTGATTAGCAGTAAATTTAATGCAAAAGTTATGCGATGGATCAATATCGTGTGTGGCGTGATCATTATCGGATACGGAATAAAATTATTTGTGTCCTTTGTACAGATGTTGCTTTAATTAAATAAAGAAAAAGTGGTATTTTTCCTCGGCAAGCGATTGTTAGCTGCAGAGGAAAAATACCACTTTTTCGTCTTAAATATTAAATTTCAAGCCACAAGGCAAACTTTACTTAGCTGCCAGAGCTTTTTTGATCTCCTCAGTAAGAAGCGGAACGATCTTGTTCAGATCTCCAACGATACCGTAATCAGCTACGTCAAAGATCGGAGCATCTTCGTCTTTGTTTACTGCGATGATCAGGTCAGACTCTTCCATACCGGCTACGTGCTGGATGGCTCCGGAAATACCGATTGCAAAGTAAACCTGCGGACGAACTGTCTTACCTGTCTGTCCTACCTGCAGATCCTGTGGTTTCCAGCCTGCATCTACAACTGCACGGGAGCAGGATACAGTACCGCCAACAACCTCAGCCAGCTCCTCGAGCATTTTGAAGTTCTCAGGTGTTCCAACTCCACGGCCGCCGGATACAAGGATCTTAGCATCCTGGATGTCTACTACGTCAGCTACGTTCTTAACAACGTCAAGAATCTCAACGTATTTGTTGTCCGGTGTGAAGCCCGGGTTGTACTCGATCACTTCCGGTTTTGCATCAGCGATCGGATCGATCTTCTGCATAACACCCGGACGAACAGTTGCCATCTGCGGACGGTTATCCGGGCAAGCGATTGTTGCGATCGTATTTCCACCGAAAGCAGGACGTGTCATCAGTAACTGATTATGTTTCTGCTCTTTACCCGGCATTGGGTTCAGCGGGAAATCACCGATCTCAAGTAATGTACAGTCAGCTGTCAGACCTGTCTGGACACGTGCGGATACACGCGGGCCAAGGTCACGGCCGATTGCTGTTGCTCCTACTAACATGATCTCCGGTTTGAACTCATTGATCACAGATGCAAGTGCATGTGTATACGGCTCTGTTCTGTATACCTCAAGTTCTTTGTCATCTACAACGATAACTTTATCTGCACCGTAAGCACCAAGCTGAGCTGCAAGGTCTTTTACGTTATGTCCAAGTAATACTGCTACTACTTTCTCATTTAAATCATTTGCAAGATCTTTTGCTTTTCCGAGTAACTCGAAAGCGATCGGGCTGATCTCATTATCAACCTGCTGAGCGAATACATATACGTCTTTGTACTGCTCAATTAAGGATTGTTCCATTGCTGCCATTGTTATTTCTCCTTTCTCTTACAGTCCGCATACATGTTTCTCTGTCATCTTACCAAGCAGATAAGAAACAGCTTCTTCTGTATCCAGTGTGATTTTCTCTCCAGCACCTTTTCTTACTTTGTCGGATGCTTTTGCGATCTTTGTCGGAGAACCTGCAAGACCCATGTTTCCATCTTCCAGTGTCTTCAGTTCTGCTCTTCCCATTGTTGTGATCTCTGCTTCGCATGCATCAAAGATTCCGCCCGGTGTCATGTATCTCGGGTCATTGATCTCTGCAAGGCATGTGATCAGACAAGGCATCTGAGCTTTTACTACATGATATCTGTCATCATACTGACGCTGTACTTTTACAGCATCTCCCTCGATCTCGATCTTACGTGCGTAAGAGATTACCGGGATATCAAGATGCTCAGAGATCTGTGGTCCAACCTGTGCAGTATCACCATCGATAGCCTGACGGCCTGTGATGATCAGGTCGTAATCGCCCATCTCACGGATTGCTGCTGCGATTGTGGAAGATGTAGCCCATGTATCAGCACCACCAAGGCATCTGTCTGTTACCAGAACTGCATTGTCAGCACCCATTGCTAATGCTTCGCGTAATGTATCGCCAGCTTTCGGAAGTCCCATTGTTAAAACAGTAACTTCTGCGCCATACTGGTCTTTTAATCTTAAAGCAGCCTCAAGACCTGCTTTATCATCCGGGTTCATGATTGTGAGCATTGCTGCTCTGTCAAGAGTTCCGTCCGGATTGAACTTTACTCCACCTGCTGTATCAGGTACCTGTTTAATACAAACAATAATCTTCACGATTGTTTTCCTCCTTACTTAAGTAATGCACCAGAAATAACCATACGCTGAACTTCACTTGTTCCTTCGTAGATCTCTGTGATCTTAGCATCACGCATCATACGCTCAACATCGTACTCTCTGATGTAACCATAACCACCATGTAACTGTACGCATTTTGTTGTAACTTCCATTGCAACTTCTGCTGCGTAAAGTTTTGCCATAGCAGCTTCTACAGAATAAGAAACTTTTGCACCGGCCTGGTACTCATCTTTCTTTAATGCAGCTCTGTATACCATTAACTGAGCAGCTTTTACTTTTGTAGCCATGTCTGCTAACTGGAACTGTGTGTTCTGGAACTGAGCGATGCTTCTGCCGAACTGTTTTCTTTCTTTTACATATGCGATTGTTGTCTCTAATGCACCCTCTGCAAGACCAAGTGCCTGTGCAGCGATACCGATACGTCCGCCATCCAGTGTATGCATAGCGATGTTGAAACCTTTACCCTGTTTTCCAAGAAGGTTCTCTTTCGGGATACGGCAATCTGTGAAGATTAACTCATATGTGGATGAACCACGGATACCCATTTTTTTCTCTTTTACACCAAATGTAAATCCTGGTGTTCCTTTTTCAACGATGAAAGCAGAGATCTCTTTCATTGTTCTGCCACGTTTTTCAATTTTGCCTGTAACAGCGATTACGATATATACGTCAGCTTCTTTACCGTTTGTGATGAAGCATTTGGATCCGTTCAGAACCCACTCATCGCCATCTAAAACAGCTTTTGTCTGCTGACCCTGGGCATCTGTACCTGCCATCGGCTCTGTCAGACCAAAAGCGCCCAGTTTTTTACCGGAAGCAAGGTCCGGAACATATTTCTCTTTCTGCTCTGGTGTACCAAATGTAAGGATCGGGTCTACACAAAGGGATGTATGTGCAGATACGATAACACCTGTAGTACCACAAACTTTTGATAACTCCTCTACGCACATAGCGTATGTAAGGATGTCACAACCCTGTCCACCGAGCTCCTTCGGTACAGGAATACCAAGGAAGCCATATTTAGCCATTTTCTCAACGGTTCCAGTTGGGAATTTTTCAGTTTCATCAACTTCCTGAGCAAGTGGTTTTACTTCGTTCTCAGCGAATTCTTTGAAAAGGCTTCTTGCCATTTCGTGTTTCTTACTTAATCCGAAATCCATTTTTTACTTTTCCTCCATAGTTATTATAGTTTCGTGATCGTCTCTCAGAATTACGTCCTGCATTCATGCGGAGCTTTATCATAGTACCCAAACCCCCATTTGAGCTTAAAAAAAGCCCGATGAATCGCTTAGGTTTCCAAGAGGTTACCTAATACATCGCAATAATCGTGCCAATTCCGTAAGTATTAGGTTTTATGCAGGTTTTATCTTTTTATAGTTTAATTTTTCTACACTTTTATGTTTATTTTTGTCGAATTGTTAAACACATTTAAACACTTTTGAGTGCACTGACAGATATTCACTGACGGTGCACTCATATTTCAATTTTAGGGGGATATAGAAAATTTCTCAATAATTATAGTGTTTTCACATGCGTGAATCCAGCTACTGATATACATCTGTTGCTCACCGTATATAAAGGCGGGCGCCATCTTTCATTTGATATATTAGCGTTTTCTATCTTTCAGAACCGGACCTCCCAGTGGCATTTTTTCAAATCCAAGGAACCCATTCATGCCTGCGATAACGGTATAAAATCCTACCACACCATCAACTAACAGACACCATGCAGATGGGTAATTTAATCCGGCCGGTGCAATACCTGCACCAGTCAGTCCATAGCCTAATACACCCAGACCGCCAAACAGAAACATCAGCACATCGCATACGGTACCTTTATGTAACAGTGCCGGAACCATAGATAACAAAAATACACCTGCTGCAATAAATGCGATTCCGCATAGCTGATAACAAAATGCAACACCTTTTGCATCTGCAATTGTCATACTGACATGTGTCAGACCTCCCACGCCTCCAAAGACTGTTGCAAAAATCATAAATGTATTGCCTCCAAAGCTGATGCCTTTTCTTAACAGGATGACACCGCCTATAGTGTAGCTCACAAACACAGCTAGCTGCAGCACTCCGATTCCAAGTACTGCGCCCTCTCCAAGAAGCCCCATTGTATTTGCCCAGAATGAAAAACACAATGTGGCAAAAATCAATGTCAATACCGGAGATGGATCCGCAAACCCGGTATCATTTACTACATTCACATTCATTTCCTGTATTTTATTTTCTTCCATAGGTATCTCCTTTTTCATTCATTAGCAGATTGCCAGCGGACGAATAAACATACCGGTAGCACCCTTAATTTTATTAGAGGCAAGCATAAAACAGAATTCATACGTTTTGTCTTTTGCAAGTTCATCCAACTGCACGGCTTCCATAAAATGAACACCACGCTGTGTCAGACAATAATGATGTACTGGGTGCGGATGACGGGGCCAGGACATTGTTCCATCTGCATGATTCATTTCAAATGCGATCATGTCATCACCAAGAAGCACGGCACCTTTTTCTTCTACCAGATAACGTGCTGCTGCCAGAGTCATTCCGGCACCAGGACAATGATCCATTTCCGGCCAGTGCTCTCCACAGCGAAGTAATACGCAGTCCTTTTCCTTCAGTTCGATGCCTTCCCATGCAGCGCAGCCTTCTATATCTTCCGGTGTAATCCCATAATTTGGTTCCACATGATCTACTCCCTTGTATCCTGCAATATCCAGTAACACACCGCGAAGAATGATTGGTGGAATAGTTGTTGCATCTGTTTTTAACGGTCCGAAATCGCCCCAGTATTCACTGACATTATAGCCATTATACCAATGAGCATCCTCGCCCACCGTAATATGACAGAATCCGTCAATATGTGTTCCCATATGCATCGGTGCGATCATCACTTCCGTATTTGCATCAATCTGAAAATCATCATTTGCACTTGCTACCCAACCACCATCTTTATGCCATGCATGCCGGGGAATAATCCGAATTTTTAGACATATTTCTTCTTCCCATTGGGGAACCATAGGTCAGCAATTCAAATCCAATATGACCATCCCATATCGGCATTCCCTTAAAACGAACCGTTTCCAGATCATATACTTTTCCGGTACGGATTAGAGATGCGGCTTTTACTACATCTGCCGATGTCACATCATTCAGTGCTCCGATTTCATCATCCTTGCCCCATTTTCCCCAGACATTTTCTATTAACCATGATGCATCATTATTATAATCTTTCATGTTTCATTTTCTCCTCTGATATGTTTGAATTTCCCTGTTTCTTTTCAATTTACCACTTTTTTATTATAACTCTAAGTCCTTATTCCAAAAAACATATTCCCTTATCAATCTGTTTAAACAACAAAGTGTGCTTTTATATGATAGGGAATTTTTCGAAATTTCCTATCATATGAAAAATACTCCCAGCAACGCTATTAAAATCGGTGCAACCAGTGATACCCAGAAAATCGGCATATAAGACTGCTTATGATTCAATTTACCCATACTCAAGATGAGAACAACAAATGAGTTCCACGGTACCGTATCAAAACCACCGGATGCGGTAACTACAATTCGATGAATCCACTCAGGACTCAGCCCTGCAGCAATCCATGCTTTACTAAACATTTCCAGAGTCATGGCAATTGCCCCGGATGCAGAACCACAGATTAATGCCATAATATTTGTGATACCAACTACAGAAAATGCTGTTGCAACCTTTGATGTACTGGTAAATGTCAGAAGCTGATCTTTGATTACAGAAAATGCATCTGTCTGTGATACAACCTGTGCAATTCCAACTACAACAGTTACCATGATTAAAGGCATAACACCGTTTGCAAATCCCTCATTCAATACCGGTACTAATTTTCCTTTTTCAATATGGCGTGCAAACAGAATAATACAAAGTATTACACTGATTCCCAATCCATAGATTGGCTGCAAATGTGCAAAGTTAATCAGTAAAATTCCAGCCAGAATCGGAATGACCGATGCAATCATTCTCGGTACATTTTCACGTACACCCTCTGTCTCAGATTCATCTACCGGTGGAAGAGAATTTCGTTTCCATTCTACTTTCTGTGCTCTCTTTAATTCCCATACAAGATATAATCCACAAACTGCAAAATAAACTGCTGTAAATACAATTCCCATAACCGGTGCTGCGGTCAGTGGAGTTCCAAGAATCTTTGTTGGAATAATATTATGACTCTGCAAACCACCCGGTGTCATAAGCTCCGGCCCGATAATCGGTACAATTGTAATTGCCGGCCACAAATACCATGGTGTTTTCGTCTGTCTGAAAATTGGTTTGGCCAATGGCAATAATACAAAACAGATTACAAAAGTTGAAATGCCACCGTATTCCAAAATAGCAGCTACTGCCATATAACCAATTAATGCAAATTTCGTTCCACATTTATCAACAACGGTTTTTCCTATTTTCCATGCAGCTCCACTGGCATCATACAATTTACCAAGCATCGCACCCTCACAAAACAGGATAAAATAGGATGCTGCATAAGATGTAAAACTGCTGACAAAATTTACACTCAACACATCGTATAAATTTAATCTGTTTGTCAAGGCAATAATAATAACACTGATAATACTGCTATACAGAATACTCCATCCTTTGTATACTGCTACAGTCAGGAAAACCAGAGCTGCAATAATTCCGATCAGCCCTATCGCAAAACTCATGTGTCGCCTCTCCCCTTTCTCCTATGTAGATTTTATTTTAAACCAAGAATCTGTCTTGCCTCATCCGGTGTTGCCACTTCACAGCCGAATTCTTCAATCACGCGACGTGCACGTGCGATCAGCTGCA
>OLNM01002829.1_pt1 | contig 10369 bp, 8 predicted proteins | sample 1672391 | NCBI WGS metagenome assembly OLNM01 (sample SAMEA3136680, study PRJEB25190) | human gut metagenome | reverse complement strand
TTATTCTGATTACTTTTTAGTTACGGAAGCCAGCTTATTCTGACCTCTTTGAGCTGTCCTGTTGTATCGTCAAACTCAAATGTATAGCCGCTGCTTCCCATATAAACCTCAGAATCTACACTGTACTTGACTATCTTGCCATCTACTTCTGCATTCTCGCTGCACTTTTCAAGCAACTGATCCTTGGTGATAGTTGTAGGGAATGAGAAGTTCACCTGCTTTGCACCGTCAAGCATCATCTCACTGATCTCTGCATTCATGCTGGCATCATAATCCGGGTTTGGCACAAAAAGGTGTGAATACCTTACATATGAGAGAACGCAATCCTCTGCCTTCTGCTCACCGTCAGTAAAGTTGCCAAACATAAACTGCATCGTTACGTAGTCATTGATTTCTGCTGTGTATCTGTCAGTTTCGTAATTTTTATTTACATTGTTGCCACTGTTATTGAGTGAATTCTGCTCAAATGGTATACCGCCGTCTATAAGATCCTTCAAGGTGGACTCACCTAAAGTGAATTTCTTTCCATTATATACAAATGACCTATTGTCAAGATCTGCGTAATTCTCGCTGAGTCCCGATGCCAATGTAAAATCCTCATATACAGGCATCGTAAATTCTGTGGATTCCTCACTGTCATCACTGTAATCGGTTTCATCTGCATATGAACCATCAGATTCAGTATCACCTATATCCTCAGCCTCAGATTCCTCCTCCGTTGCCATTTCCATTTCGGTTACCTGCTCTGTTGACTCCGTCTCTCTGGTGGATTTACCATCATTTCCACATCCCACTATAGAAATTCCCATCACCACCGTGATAAGTCCTGCGATCAGCATTTTCTTGTTCCTCATATAATAATCCTCCTTAAAACCTAGTGGCTTTATTATTAAGAATGTCACTATATTTTATCAAGCCGTAATCGGTTGCAACGGGGCAACTATGGGTAGCAAACCGAAATCATAGGTGTTTTCGTCACTTTTTTGTAATCTATAGTGTTTATTTCTCCGTAATGTTCATGAAACTATAATAAGTGCCTCTGTCCATGGCATCCGGATTATCATCGGCAAATCCGCTGACTGTATATATGTTCCCATCCTTCAGATCAGCATATGCATTAAAATAGTATGTGATATTTCTCTTGCCGTCCTTTATATATAAGGTTGAATATGTGTAGTAATAAAATGTCACACCATTTACCTCACACTGACCTTCCTCTGTCACCTTTGATATTCCGGCCCTTGTCTTTCTATCTGCCATATCAGATGCTGTCATCCAGCTATACGGTACGATCGATGTCACGACCGTGAGCTTATCACTGTCTGAATAGTATGTCTTACCTGACAAACCCTCATTCTGAAGGCTGTAATTTTCAGGGATTTCATATGACACGGTAGTCTCTCCATTCACGACACTGTCCACTACTCCCGTCTCCATAGCTTCGTCCTCCTGCCAGTATGAGCCTGTCATATCATTTGTCTCATCTGTGGGAACGGCCCCCGCAACAATGGCCACAGCTTCATCGGAAGCCTTCTCATATACCTCGGCTCTCTCCGCCCCGCTCAGCGCATCTATATCTATCTCATCAAATCTTATCGAAGTAAAGAAACGCTGCCCTTCCCCGGCATCACATATAAGCTGATAAAAATATGATCTGTCGAACTTCGCACCTCGTTCATTTGCAAGACTCGCTATGTATCTGATATATTCCTTCCCCTGTATTTCGAACTTCTCAGGCTCCAGCTCCATCACATAACCTGCGTCTTCAATATTTTTCTTGCGCTGCTCTCTGTTGTCCCAGAAGTCCGCAATCGTCTTATCCTCCACATCGATCTGTATCAGATAATCATCACAGCTTCTTATGTTAAGGCAGCCACTGTCATGTATGATCGCCAGTCCTACCGGCTTCACAGAGAAGGCATATCCCTTGAACACTATATGCCATGGCTCTGTCTCATCGTCAGCTATTTTATTTCCATCCTGTTCAGTTTCACTTTTTTCTTCCGTCTTCTGCGCACTGTTCAGATCAATAACGCCCATAAACTCAAGAGCGACAAATGCAGCTCCCGCCAGTATGCATGCTATTACGATCGCGCGGACAATTTTTTTACATTTTTTCATCGGCTGTCTTATCCTCAAGTATGATCTGAAGTGTATCTTCTTTCTTCATCCTTCTTATCTCAAGCCCAATGAGGATCAGAAGAATAATAAACACCAGCATGACAAATGCTGCGGCAATTATGGTTGATGTCTTGTAATTCAGAAACAGACCATCACCGTCCACCCCTGTGTACAACTGTATGTAATCTCCATCCCGTACCCCCGGTACATCAAGCCACACAGTATCCATGATCTTTCGGCCATTGTCATCAAAATATGCCAGATCAGCTTTTGTATACTGCTGATACACCTTCTCCACGCGCATATTTCCGTTCTTATCTGAATGGCTGATCCACTCGTTCCTCACAAACAGCACCGCCACCACAATTACACAGAAAACGCATATGGCTGCCATCACGCAAAATAATATTTTCAATCTGGCAAGCCTGCCTTTTCCCCTGAGATTCTTCAGATGGACAGCATTATTCGCTGAAGTCCCATCCCCGGACACCTCTTCCGGCGCCTCCGGCTCCTCACCCTTTCCATATATAAGTTCTCCAACCTGTACATCCAGAATCTCACATATACACACAAGCCTGTCCAAATCAGGATACGCCTTATCCCTCTCCCACTTGGACACAGCCTGTCTGCTGACTCCCATCTTTTCCGCAAATTCCTCCTGATTCAGCCCGGCTTTCTTCCGGTACTCCTGAATCCTGGATCCTATAAGCAGCATTTGTTTTTCTCCTTTTCCCGAATATTCGGATTGACATTCATATTGTTAATAAGTTCTTTTAGAGAATTGGCAATTGGCTTATCTTCCACTTCTCCATCTACATCCATATTTTCCAAAAAAATGTTATGACTACTCACTTCATAGAGGACGTATCCGCCAGAATAACCAAGCCATCCTATAGGAATAAATTTTTTAATATCGCCTATCTCTTCCCAATCTTTAGCCATTGAAATCAAACTATTTTCATAGAATAATATCTCATCACTTGAATCTCCTTCCTTTTTCAAAACGGAAAATAATACAATAGATTCTTTAGTATTACAATATCCTCTAATACAAGGATGCCAAAACAGATTAATATAATCATTAATTTCTGTAGGTAATGTATATCCATATTTTTCTTCAAATACAGACAAATCTGTTTCATCTTTCCTCTTAACAAGAAATACACCCTTATCAATTCCCTTTTTAATACCATCACAAATAGTACTAAAATCTTCATTTGAGTAATAATTAGGATATTGCTTCGTTTTTTCAAAATAATTTTGAATAGTTTCTCCCATGTCTACATACCTCAATTTAATAAATTTTGTGATAATTCTTGTAGAATATTTCTTGCATTCATGGCACAGTAAAAGGTGTCAGGTGTTACAGATCCGCCATGAGAAGCCATTTCCAGATTGGTATGACCTCTATATCTATACCATCATATTCAAGATTTGTCTCTTCACTGTTGGTGATAATAATGCATTTGGAATCAGGAATAAAATTGTTTAATTTGGCAAATGCACGGGTTTCGCGTTCTTTTGTGTCTATATCATCTAAAACTTGCAGGCTTACCTGTATGGCAAGGCTTTCAGAAGGTATATAGAAGTCTATTTCTACATTGTTTTCAAAGAAAAAAACATTTTCTACGCCATAGCGTCTGATAAGTTCAATCGCAACAAGGTTCTCCAATTGGGCCGATTTTGAATCCAGCAGCATAAGACCAAGAAGACCTGTGTCCATAAAATAGTATTTTGGCGATGTCTCTTTATCAACAAGCTTGGCTGCATAATTTTGCGGGGTAAAGAGAAGATAAGAGTCGGTCATGTAGCCAACGTAGTTTATGACTGTCTGCTTTCCTATGGCCATGCCGGTGCTCTTTAATATGTTGGTCAATCTGCTAAAAGACAGAGGTTTGGTAACTGATTCGGCTATTTTTTTGAGTATCAGTTTTATGGCAAAATCATTGGATATCTTATTTCTCGTTATTATATCCCCAAGATAGATAGTTTGATAAATGCTACTAAGAAATGCGCGTTTGTTCTTTATATCAACCAATTCGGGAAAAGCACCAAAGGTGACATATTCGTTGTACAGACTTAATACATCGGCTCTATCCTGGGTGCTGATCACATCAAGATAGTTTTTTTCTCTGTGATTGGCGGTAAGATATTCTGTAAATGAATATGGATAAACATTCATGATGATAAATCTTCCGCCGAGAGTAGAAGCAATTTCGCTGCTGAGCATTTTGCTGTTGCTTCCTGTGATGTTGATTCGGTATTTCATATCAGCTATCCGACGCACAAATTTTTCCCAACCGTTTATGTTTTGGATTTCATCAAGAAACAAATACGGCTTGTTAGCTGAGCCAGACATTTCAAGACCTATTTCTAAGATAGTATTTAGATCTGTAACCTTAATTTCTAAAAGACGCTCATCTTCAAAATTTACGTATACTATCTGTGAAAGGGGGACTCCTTTTGATTCAAGTTGTTTTATCTGTTGGTACATCAGATATGATTTACCAGTTCTTCTGATTCCAACAAAGCAATAATTAACATTTTCTTCCAAAAGGTATTGTCTGGTTATAATGGTATTGTTAAGATAGATCTCTTTCTGATCTATCATTATCTGTTTTAAGGTGTCTCTATTCATGGCACAGTCCTCCCTTATCTAGAACAATCGTATAACATTTTTGTCTTATGTGCAAGACAAAAATATAGCAAAATTGTTTCCTATTAAAGATAGTATATACTGTTGAGATGGAAATATTAAAAAAATCATACCCACAATGTTAAACCCTACCGATAGTGTCAAATGAGCTACGAAAAGATTCCTTCCTTCTATTTATTTATTTGAATTTACTTTGCAAGTGCCGCATCAACTTCATCTGCAGAATATACCGTTCCTGCTTTGATGGAATCAACACCCTTCTGGAATTCTGCATCAAACAGGCAGCGGAGGCCTTTGGGGAATTAAAACAGGACATGCTTCCATTACTACCTCCTCCGCCCATGTCATTATCATTTTGTCCGTATTATAAACATCTGATTCTCTTTAGTCATTTTGATTTTGTCATGTTATATCATTTTTTTTAATAATATTTATAAAATTAAGTAACATATACTATGTGTACAAAAAATCCGGCAGGTAAACTACTTGTTCACCTGCCGGATTTTTGACGTTATACTATATTCATTATTTTATTAACTTGTCATATCAGAATAATAACAATCTCCAAGACCTAAAACACCTATAAAAATCGGGTTTAACACCAGGAAACCTATCAGGAACATCAAACCATAGCCAAAGCTCTGGCACAGTTTGAAGTATAAATACAAAGTAAATATAGTTCCAACTATCGGAATAAATGTAAGAATACACATCCATCCTTTGTGTGCCCCGATCAAATATTCACACATTAAGTAAACATCGTACACGGGAATAAATGCCTTCCAGCCTTCTATTCCCATTTTTTCAAAGATCTTATACCAGCATATACAACTGAAAATTATAAGTATGATTGATAAAGATATGATGATAAAACCTGAACTGTCCCCGTACGCCATAATAAAATCCTCCCTATGTACTTATTTAGTCTTTCTCCCTTAGACGTATAAACACAGTTTATGCGACGTCAATATAAAAGTCAATAAGTTATCATTAAAACGTTATATCCTGTTTTTAAATACATCTCTGTCAAGATCTTTATTTTCTGCAATAAAACAATTACATTAGAACATTCATATTATTAATAAGTTCTTTTAGAGAATTGGCAATTGGCTTATCTTCCACTTCTCCATCTACATCCATATTTTCCAAAAAAATGTTATGACTACTCACTTCATAGAGGACGTATCCGCCAGAATAACCAAGCCATCCTATAGGAATAAATTTTTTAATATCGCCTATCTCTTCCCAATCTTTAGCCATTGAAATCAAACTATTTTCATAGAATAATATCTCATCACTTGAATCTCCTTCCTTTTTCAAAACGGAAAATAATACAATAGATTCTTTAGTATTACAATATCCTCTAATACAAGGATGCCAAAACAGATTAATATAATCATTAATTTCTGTAGGTAATGTATATCCATATTTTTCTTCAAATACAGACAAATCTGTTTCATCTTTCCTCTTAACAAGAAATACACCCTTATCAATTCCCTTTTTAATACCATCACAAATAGTACTAAAATCTTCATTTGAGTAATAATTAGGATATTGCTTCGTTTTTTCAAAATAATTTTGAATAGTTTCTCCCATGTCTACATACCTCAATTTAATAAATTTTGTGATAATTCTTGTAGAATATTTCTTGCATTCATGGCACAGTAAAAGGTGTCAGGTGTTACAGATCCGCCATGAGAAGCCATTTCCAGATTGGTATGACCTCTATATCTATACCATCATATTCAAGATTTGTCTCTTCACTGTTGGTGATAATAATGCATTTGGAATCAGGAATAAAATTGTTTAATTTGGCAAATGCACGGGTTTCGCGTTCTTTTGTGTCTATATCATCTAAAACTTGCAGGCTTACCTGTATGGCAAGGCTTTCAGAAGGTATATAGAAGTCTATTTCTACATTGTTTTCAAAGAAAAAAACATTTTCTACGCCATAGCGTCTGATAAGTTCAATCGCAACAAGGTTCTCCAATTGGGCCGATTTTGAATCCAGCAGCATAAGACCAAGAAGACCTGTGTCCATAAAATAGTATTTTGGCGATGTCTCTTTATCAACAAGCTTGGCTGCATAATTTTGCGGGGTAAAGAGAAGATAAGAGTCGGTCATGTAGCCAACGTAGTTTATGACTGTCTGCTTTCCTATGGCCATGCCGGTGCTCTTTAATATGTTGGTCAATCTGCTAAAAGACAGAGGTTTGGTAACTGATTCGGCTATTTTTTTGAGTATCAGTTTTATGGCAAAATCATTGGATATCTTATTTCTCGTTATTATATCCCCAAGATAGATAGTTTGATAAATGCTACTAAGAAATGCGCGTTTGTTCTTTATATCAACCAATTCGGGAAAAGCACCAAAGGTGACATATTCGTTGTACAGACTTAATACATCGGCTCTATCCTGGGTGCTGATCACATCAAGATAGTTTTTTTCTCTGTGATTGGCGGTAAGATATTCTGTAAATGAATATGGATAAACATTCATGATGATAAATCTTCCGCCGAGAGTAGAAGCAATTTCGCTGCTGAGCATTTTGCTGTTGCTTCCTGTGATGTTGATTCGGTATTTCATATCAGCTATCCGACGCACAAATTTTTCCCAACCGTTTATGTTTTGGATTTCATCAAGAAACAAATACGGCTTGTTAGCTGAGCCAGACATTTCAAGACCTATTTCTAAGATAGTATTTAGATCTGTAACCTTAATTTCTAAAAGACGCTCATCTTCAAAATTTACGTATACTATCTGTGAAAGGGGGACTCCTTTTGATTCAAGTTGTTTTATCTGTTGGTACATCAGATATGATTTACCAGTTCTTCTGATTCCAACAAAGCAATAATTAACATTTTCTTCCAAAAGGTATTGTCTGGTTATAATGGTATTGTTAAGATAGATCTCTTTCTGATCTATCATTATCTGTTTTAAGGTGTCTCTATTCATGGCACAGTCCTCCCTTATCTAGAACAATCGTATAACATTTTTGTCTTATGTGCAAGACAAAAATATGGAGAAATTGTTTCCTATTAAAAATAGTATATACTGTTGAGAGGAAAATATTAAAAAAGCATACCCACAATGTTAAACCTTACCGATAGTGTCAAAATTCTCATTCACAATCAGCTCGCTTTCAATGTTATAGCTATCATCTTATGATCTGTAAGCTGCATATAATACTTATCAAGAACCTCTGCCTCAACAGATATATAAGAAGAATATTTGGTTTTTGTATAACAGAAATAGTATTTCTGCAATAATATCCATTTTTTCAACTCCCCAACCATATCTTGTTACTTCTTGTATTCCAAGCCTAATTCCACTTCCTTTAAACAATCTTTTATCTTTTTTATTCAATGAAACCCCTAACTGGTTTGCTCTACAAAAAAATGAATCTCTTTCTGACCTTGACATATGAAGAAATAATTGATGTGTTTGTGAATATATTCCTTGTCGATTGATAACTTGCAACCCCAATTCATCTAATTTTTTCCCTAGGTAATTACTATTTTTTGTCATGTTAGTGCAATATTTTTCCGAAAAATACTCCATCTCAATCAATGTCAAAATAAGACTGGCAACATTTTGCATATGAGTATTTCTCAAATATAATGGATTAATTGTCTCATCAATTTTATATGCTAATTCTTCATCATTTGTCATTATGAGTGCTTTCGCCACACCTGGTATAGTTTTATGAGTTCCACCCATTAATATGACTTTATTATTCATATACAAAGGGTTTTCTCTTATATTATTAATATAATATGCCAATACCTGTGATGCATCAAATATTAAAACAGTGTTTGATGGCAAGTGTAATTTATTAAAAATTGGAAGAAATATTATATCGGTAGGAGCAAATAGTACAAAATTAATATCGTGTTCTTCTAAAATGCTATTAACACCATCATAATCATAATCACTGATATCGTAGTCAAATGGTGCCTCAATATAATTTATATTTAATCTGTCTAATATATTAGGCAATGATGCATGACCTCCACTTTCTGGTGACAAAATCAGGATATTATCGTTCTGCTTTACCAATGATAATAAAATGTTCTGTAATGCATTCATACCTGATAATGAACGGCAATCTGTATAATATGCACCAAATAATTTGCTACATTGTTCACTTACTATTTCATAAAATGGCAATAATTTCTTACTGCCAACCATGTTATTATCCTCATCGTAATTCAAAAAACCACCTAATATATATCTTTCCTGTAAGCCATATGACAATGGCATTTTAGAAAATTCTGAAATAATATTCTCAGCTGCACATAATGGCAATACTGTTTTTCTATATTTTTCAAAATCTTCAATAGTTTTTTGGTACTTGGTATAAAATTCATTTTTTAGCAAAATAGATTTTCCATAATTTATATTATTCATTGTTTTTCCTTTACTTTTATTATAAACATTGTTTACTTAGTCTATATTACTCCAAAATGCCTCAACGCATCCTTAATATACTCCACCTTTTCCTGTGGACACTGATTCACTTCTGGGTTCTCTTTCTTAGACTTATTATAGTTCTCACCCATATCCAGTCCACACATCCTCTTAACCTGTGCAATGTAAGAAGTATGCACATTCACACCATACTTGTTCTTCACATATTCCTTAATCTTCGGATATGTAGCTTTTTCTTCTGGTGTGTAATTACTCTCTTCATCAGGCTTCATTATAACCTCAATCTTAGGTGTATCTTTTTTGAGGGATAATTTGACAACCGTCTCCACATGGACAGTCCCTGGAAACTGATCCACAGCGCAGGCCTTAGTCACATAATATCCATTCTCCTGAAGTGTCACCAGATCCCTTGCAAGCGAAGTCGGTTTGCAGCTAATGTACACAAGTTCATTCACTCCATAGTTGATGATCTTCGTAAGAGCCTTTGGATTGATTCCATCCCTTGGCGGATCAAGGACTATGAAGTCCGGCTTTTCTTCGATCTCATCTATGACCTTAAGGACATCCCCTGCGATGAACTCGCAGTTATCAAGACCATTGAGTTCAGCATTTACACGAGCTGCCTCAACGGCCTCCTCCACGATCTCCACTCCTATCACCTTCTTTGCAACAGGTGCAAGAAGCTGTGCTATCGTTCCGGTTCCACTGTAGAGATCGAATATGACTGCATCCTTTGTGTCACCCACATAGGAACGCGCCTTGTCGTAGAGTCTCTCCGCACTCTTGGTATTTGTCTGGAAGAATGAGAACGGCGATATCTTGAACTGAAGCCCAAGGACCGTCTCATATATATACTCTGTTCCGTAGAGCAGATTTGTCCTGTCGCTGATGACAGCATCTGCCATGGAGTCATTTTCTGTGTGGAGGATTCCCGCGATCTTTCCCTCAAGAGGCAGATCAAGAAGTCCTCTCACAAATGCATCGAGGTCAAGGGCATCAAGATTCTGTGTCGATGTCACGAGATTTACAAGCAGATCACCATTTGTGGCAGAGCGTCTGATCACCAAATGTCTGAGCAACCCTGTGTGCTGCATCTTTTTATAATAAGGAAGTCCTGCTGCCCTGCAGAATTCCACTGTATATTTCACGATCTTGTTCAG
>OLNM01002822.1_pt1 | contig 10396 bp, 7 predicted proteins | sample 1672391 | NCBI WGS metagenome assembly OLNM01 (sample SAMEA3136680, study PRJEB25190) | human gut metagenome | reverse complement strand
GGAATTACAATGGAGTTTCTGGAAGAATTTGGATTTTAAATATACAGCAACAAAAAAAGAATAACGGAGGAAGAACAGATGGAACAAAAGTATCAATATAATACAGTAGAAGAGGCAATCCGGGATTTACAAGATGGAAAGATCATCCTTGTTACAGATGACCCGGACAGAGAAAATGAAGGAGACATGATCTGTGCTGCTCAGTTTGCGACCCAGGAAAATATTAATTTTATGGCAACGCATGCAAAGGGACTGATCTGTACGCCGATGAGCGCAGAACTGGCAGCAAAGCTTAATTTTCCACAGATGGTTTCAGAAAATACCGATAATCATGAAACAGCATTTACGGTATCGATTGATCACGTAGATACAACAACCGGTATATCGGCAGCAGAACGTGCATATACGATGATGAAATGTGTGGATGACACATCAAGACCAGAAGATTTTAGAAGACCGGGCCATGTATTTCCGCTGGTGGCAAAAAAGGGCGGAGTACTTGTGCGTAACGGTCACACAGAGGCAACGACAGATCTTGTAAGACTGGCGGGACTAAAAGAATGTGGTGTATGTTGTGAGGTCATGAAAGAAGACGGAACGATGATGCGTACACCAGAACTCTGGGAGTTGGCCCGTAAGTATCATCTTACATTTATTACGATTAAGGATCTGCAGGATTATTTGAGAATTCACGAAAAACATGTAAAAGAAGAAGCAGTGGCAGATCTTCCAACACAGTATGGAGAATTTAAGATTCATGGATATGTGAATGACATTACAGGAGAGCATCATCTTGCTTTGGTAAAAGGAGAAATCGGGGAGGGAGAAAATGTACTTTGCAGAGTCCATTCAGAATGCCTGACCGGAGATGCTTTTGGTTCTCTTCGCTGTGACTGCGGATTGCAGCTTCAGACGGCAATGCGCCAGGTGGAGGAAGAGGGAAGAGGAATCATTCTCTATATGAGACAGGAAGGAAGAGGAATCGGACTGATCAATAAGATCAAAGCATATGAACTCCAGGAACGTGGATATGATACAGTCGAGGCGAATGTTCAGCTGGGATTTGCACCAGATCTCAGAGAGTACTGGGTCGGAGCTCAGATTTTATCAGACCTGGGCGTGAAATCCTTAAGACTTCTTACCAATAACCCGGATAAAGTCTATGGGCTTCAGGATTTCGGACTGGAAATTAAGGAAAGAGTACCATTAGAGATCCAGCCACAAAAATATGATCTGAATTATATGAAAACAAAACAGGAAAAAATGGGACACATTTTCAAAGAAATACAATTATAAAAAAGAATGCAGGAGGAAGATGAACATGAAACAGATTCAGGTAATTGAAGGAAAAGTAGTAGCACCAGAGGGAATGAAAGTCGGAATCGTAGCGGCCAGATTTAATGAGATTATTGTCAATAAGTTATTAGGCGGAGCTGTTGACGGACTTGTGAGACATGGTGTAGAAGAAGAAAATATTACAGCAGCATGGGTGCCAGGAGCATTTGAAATACCGATCACAGCGCAGAAAATGGCGCAGTCAGGAAAGTACGATGCAGTCATCTGCGTAGGTGCAGTTATTCGTGGGGATACATCCCATTATGATCTGGTGTGTAATGAATCAGCAAAAGGAATTGCACAGATCGAGCTTGCAACAGGAATTCCTGTTTTGTTTGGAATCATTACAACCGAAAATATTGAACAGGCAATTGCACGTGCCGGAAGTAAAGCTGGCAATAAAGGTTATGACTGTGCGTTATCAGCAATTGAGATGGTGAATCTGATAAAACAGTTATAAAATTTGACTTTTATTCTTATACAAAGTAAAATAAACTATGTATGTCTTTTTAAGGATATACATAGTTTATTTGTTTATTGGAGAATGAAAATGTTTGAAAAGAATAAAGAAAAGATGAAGGAAAAAATGGAGCCGGACAAAGTGCTTCGTTTTGCGATTGTTGCAGTAATCCTCTTGTTTTTGATCGGTGCGCTGATTATTGGAACGCGAATGATGAATCCGCGAGTAGATGCAACAGAAGGAGTAAAGAAACTGACAGAACTGGAAGATGCCAATGTTCAGAAGATTGATGCCAAGATTCAGGAATTAGAGCAGACAGAAGCAGATGAGGCGGCAGCGTGGAAAGCAAAGTCTGCAAAAGAAAAAATGGATGGCTGCATTGTGCTTGGCGACAGTACTGCACTTGGCTTCAGACAGAATGACATCTTGAGTAAGTCGCAGGTGAAGTCAAAGGATGGAGCAACGGTCAGCGATGCGGAAGGTTCCGGATTAAATGAGCTTTTGACAGCCGTAACAGAAGCAGAGACTGCACCACAGAAGCTTATCCTCTGTATCGGAAGAGGAGATGTAGCAGTCAGTGGAGAGACAGCGGATGCATTTGCAGCGAATTACAAAAGCTTTGTTGAGCAGGTGAAAGCAGCATTGCCGGATACGAAAGTTTATGTATGCAGTATCCCGGCATACCTGTCACTGACAAGTACAGGTGATGCGACAGGTTCAGCCGATTCAGATACTGATTCAGATTCAGATGCTAAAGATACAACTGACAACTCGGATTTTAAGAGCAGTACAGATTCTAAGAGCAGCACAGATTCTAAGAGCAATAGTGATAGTGATACATCATCAGATGATAGTAGTTCGTCCAAGATGAGTACCGCGCTGGATGTAACTTCATACAATGAAGCTTTGAAGGCTCTTTGTAAGGAAGAAAAAGTGAAATATGTAGACACAACAGATCTTACGGACGCTTCTTATTATGGGGAGGACGGAAGTACAATGACAAAAGCCTATTATGAGGCTTGTATTAATAAAATTCTGGAGGCAGCGTTTAGAAATTATGTTATTCAATAGTATCGCATTTATATGTGTATTTTTACCAGTTATTTTCATATTGTATTATTTGCTTCCGGGAAAGATAAAAGACATTGCCCTGGTTGCAGGGGGAGCAGTTTTTTTTGCATGGGGAGCCCCGGTCAATCTGGTCGTTCTGGCATTTTTTATATTGTTTAATTATGCTGTAGGAATTCAGATGGAAGGCTACATGCGAAGAAGAAGGAGTACGGAGCAGTTATTTGCTGGAAGCATACTGATTAATATTATAGTATATGTGTTCTTTGCATTTATCGGACAACGCGTGGGCTTTATTTCGGAAGTGCCGGTCGGAATAGGAATCTGCATCTTACAGGTGCTTTCTTATCTGATTGAGATTCACCGGGGAAATGTAAAGGCTCAGAAAAGTATTCTGGATTTTGCTGTTTACATAGCAATGTTTCCGTTGTTCCTGGCAGGACCGGTCGTAAAATATCCGCAGATCCGAAAGGAATTAAAGACTCGCAAATTGTCCTGGGCAAAGGCTGGCGAAGGAATTACTTTATTTGTATGTGGTTTTGCAAAGAAAGTTATCATTGCAGATTACCTGGCAGATTCATACACCAAGATCATGTCTTTGAAGGCAGGCGAGTTGTCTGTGTTTGGTGCGTGGCTGGGATGTGCAATCTTCATGTTCCAGATTTACTTTGCGTTCAGTGGATACTGTGATATGGCAGTGGGACTTTGCAGAATGCTTGGATTTGATGTGAAGAAAAATTTCCGCTATCCATATGTAGCACGTAACATAACAACATTTGTACGACGTTTTAACAGCTCTGTTTTTGCATGGTTCTGGGATTATATCTGTGAACCACTCTGGGGCGGCTGGCTTGGAACACTTGTATCCGGAATTCTGATGGGACTTTGGTATGCAGGTATGTGGAAGAATGCACCGTGGCAGGTAACGGTCACAGGTGGATTGCTCTGGGGTATCTACCTTGCATTCTGGCAGATCGTGGAGCGTTATGCACTGCCATTTTTAAAGAGATTACCACCTGTGCTTGGACAGATTTATACATGGTTTTTTACAGCACTTGGCTGGGTATTTTTCTTCGGTAAAACACCGGCAGCGTCATTTGGTTATCTGAAAGTGATGTTTGGATTTGGCGGAGGCGATGTGGTTGGTATCATGGGAAGATATCTTTTCCTTGGAAATGTGTTCGTTCTTGTAGTGGCATTTCTTGCAAGTACACCACTTCCGAATCTTATCTGGAAGAAGATTCTGGTATTTGGAAAGAAAGATAAAAAAGAAAAGAATAAAAAACGTCTGGAGCGAGGCAGAAGTGCAGTATTTGTATTCGCAGCCGTGATCATGATCCTGTGTCTTGTGAATGTGACAGGAGCAGGAAGGACATTTTTCAAAGAGACGATGAAAGATACCCAGGCGAAACTGGATACAGTTCTTGGAAGACGGGACGTGAACGATGTGTACCGAGGAAAGAACCAGCATCTTTTGGCAGATATTAACAAGCTGGACGAAAAGAAGGTTCAGGCAAATGTGGACGCGATCACAGCGCTTGCCGAGAATTATTCCGATGTGCCGATGTATATGGCACTGATTCCGGACGCTGCAAATGTATGGGCAGATAAGCTGCCTTCTTATGCGCCGGTGGAAGATCAGACAGTGCAGATTGCACAGATTCAGAGTATGCTTGGAGACAGTGTGAACTGGATTGACGCACAAAGTGTTCTAAATGCGAATAAAGATAAGGAAATTTATTACCACACAGATTCCCGCTGGACAACGCTTGGAGCTAGTCTTGTATGGCAGCAGATTGCTTCAGATCTGGGGCTTGACACTTCGAAAGCACCGGTTTTAAAACCTTATGTAGTGACGGGTGATTTCAGTGGAAATCTTTCCCGGACAAGTGGATTTGAAAGCGGGTACCGTGAACCGATATACGCATATTTAACGGAAAATGCTTCCGATAACACGCAGATGGTGGCAAACTATGAGTCTGAGGGCATAAAGACAGCAGAGCTTTATGACCGTACAAAACTAGATGAACCTGATGCGTATGAAGTATTTCTCGGTGGAGATTATGATAAAATAGATATTCGCACGACAGCAGACAGCACGGACCGGCTGCTTTTGGTGAAAGATTCCTTTGCAGACTGTATGATTCCATTTTTAATTCCATATTACAGGGAGATCATCGTGGTAGATGCAGATTATTATCAGAAGCATGTGTCGGATCTGTTAGATAAGAATAAAATTACAAGTGTGTTGTTTTTGTACGATTGCAATCATTTTGTACAGGATGACAAGCTGAGTAGTATTTTGACAACGGATAAGGCAGAATAGGAACTGCAAAGTAATTGGAGTGTTAGGAAATGATAAGATTAAATAAATACCTCAGTGAGGCAGGTGTCTGCTCCAGAAGAGAGGCAGACCGTCTCATAGAGGCGGGACGTGTGACGGTGGATGGCGTGCAGGCTGTACCAGGCATGAAAGTGTCAAAGGAGCAGAAAATCTGTGTCGGGAAAAAAGTGATCCAGGGTGCAGAACAGAAGGTTGTTCTGGCAGTTAACAAACCGGCAGGCATCGTGTGCACCGGGGATATGAAAGTGAAAAATAATATCATACGTTTCCTGCATTATCCGGTGCGGGTGACCTATGCAGGAAGACTGGATAAAGATTCGGAAGGCCTTCTTATTATGACAAATGACGGAGAACTGATCAACAGTATGATGCGGGCGAGATATCATCATGAAAAGGAATATCATGTCCGCGTGGATAAAGAAATCACTTTAGAATTTGTGCGGCAGATGTCAGAAGGGGTGCATATACAGGACGTGGAAAAGAACCTGGATGCGGTAACAAGACCGTGTGAGGTAAAGCAGATTGGAAAGTACACATTTTCCATTATTCTGACACAGGGGCTGAACCGTCAGATCCGGAGAATGTGCGAAGCACTTGGATATAAAGTGACAAAGCTTGTAAGAATAAGAATTATGAATGTAGAACTGGGAAGCTTAAAGAGTGGAGCAGTGCGAAAAATAGAAGGACAGGAGTTAAAGAAGCTATATGAACAGGCAGGAACGCATGAAGGAACTGGTGGAGCTTTTAAATAAAGCATCAAAAGCATATTATCAAGACGCAGAAGAAATCATGAGCAACTATGAGTACGACAAGCTTTATGATGAACTTCAGGAATTGGAGCGTGAGCTTGGGATCACACTTTCCAACAGTCCGACGGTGCGAGTCGGATATGAAGTGGTCAGTGAACTCCCAAAAGAACGGCATGAAAGCCCAATGCTTTCTTTGGACAAGACGAAAGATGTAGAGGAATTAAAGAATTTTGTGGGAGATCAGAAGGCACTGATGTCCTGGAAAATGGACGGACTTACCATTGTTCTGACTTACCGGGACGGACATCTTTTTAAGGCAGTCACCCGTGGAAATGGAGAAGTAGGCGAGGTCATCACAAACAATGCAAAAGTCTTTAAAAATGTACCGCTTCAGATCAGCTATCAAGGTGAGCTGATACTGCGCGGCGAAGCAGTGATTGGCTATAAAGATTTTGAGAAGATTAATGAAAAGATCCAGGAAGCAGAAGCAAAATATAAAAATCCGCGTAATCTCTGCAGTGGTTCTGTACGTCAGCTGAACAGTGAGATTACAGCAAAAAGAAATGTAAAATTCTATGCATTTACACTGGTCAGTGCAAAAGATGTGGATTTCCACAATTCTAGAGCCTGTCAGATGGAATGGCTGAAAGAGCAGGGATTTGAAGTAGTAGAATACCATAAAGTAACAAGAGACACAGTAGAGGCAGAAGTTATTAAATTTTCAGAAAAAATTGCCGAGAACGATTTCCCGTCCGACGGACTTGTGTTAGTATATGATGATATAGCGTATGGAAGATCACTGGGGCGGACGTCTAAGTTTCCACGAGATTCATTTGCATTTAAATGGGCTGATGAGATTCGCCAGACAAAGCTTCTGGAGATTGAGTGGAGTCCATCTAGAACAGGACTCATCAATCCGGTCGCTATCTTTGAACCGGTGGAGCTGGAGGGAACGACAGTGAGCCGTGCTAGTGTCCACAACATCAGTATTATGGAAGAATTGGAACTTGGTGTGGGGGATGAGATTGAAGTTTATAAGGCGAATATGATCATTCCGCAGATTGCACAGAATCTGACAAGAAGTGGTGTGAAAGATATTCCAAAAGTCTGTCCGGTCTGTGGCGGCAAGACAGAGATTCGCCAGGTCAGCAATGCAAAAGCACTGTATTGTACCAATCCGGAATGTCAGGCAAAGCATGTCAAAGCATTTGCACTCTTTGCGAGCCGTGATGCTTTGAATATTGAAGGTTTGTCAGAGGCAACGCTGGAGAAGTTTATTGACCGTGGATTTATAAAGGAATTCACAGACATTTTTCATTTGGATAAATGGCAGGAAGAGATTCAGACTATGGAAGGCTTTGGAGAAAAATCCTACAAGAACCTAATCGCAAATGTGGAGAAAGCAAAAGTGACGACACTTCCGAAAGTAATCTATGCACTTGGAATTCCGGGAATTGGTCTTGCAAATGCGAAGGTCATCTGCAGAGAATTTTCCGGTGATGTGGATCGTATGATTCATGCTACTGCAGAAGAACTTGCAGAGATTCAGGGAGTAGGCGAAGTACTTGCCGGCGCATTTGTAACTTATTTTCAGGATGAGAAGCATGTAGAAAGCTTGAAGCGGCTGCTTAAAGAGCTTGAGATTCCAAAGGAAGAAGAATCAGAGAGTCAACAGATCTTTGCCGGAGTGAACTTTGTTATTACCGGGAGTGTGGAACACTTTGCAAACAGGGGAGAGGTCAAGGAACTGATTGAGAGCCTGGGAGGAAAAGTTACGGGATCTGTCACTTCCAAAACAAATTACCTAATCAATAATGATGTGACATCGACTTCATCAAAGAATAAAAAAGCAAACGAACTGGGAGTTCCGATTATTTCGGAGGAGCAGTTCATTAAGATGGTAGAGGAACAAAAGTAGGAAAGAAGGGAAAGAACCATGTCTGAACAGGATTATGTAGATACAATTGATAACAACGATAATAATAACAATGACAATCATAACGATGATGAATATGAGAAAGTCTGCTTTGTCTGCCACAGACCAGAGAGTGTGGCTGGAAAGATGATCAATCTTCCGAACAATATGTGTGTGTGCAATGACTGTATGCAAAAGAGTTTTGATGCTATGAATAATATGAATTTCGGTGGTGCTATTGATTATAGCCAGCTTATGAATATGCCGGGAATTCAGTTCTTAAATATTGATGATATGAGCCAGCAGATTCCAAAGCAGCAGCGTGTGAAGAAGAAAAAAGAAGGCGAGGAGGCAACGCCGCTCGTTGACATTCATAATCTTCCGGCACCGCATAAGATCAAGGCGAGCCTGGACGAGTATGTAGTGGGACAGGAATATGCCAAGAAAGTGATGTCTGTTGCTGTATACAACCATTACAAGCGTGTGGCAACGGATTCCATGGATGACATTGAGATTGAGAAATCTAACATGCTGATGATTGGACCTACAGGTTCCGGTAAGACCTATCTTGTCAAGACGCTGGCAAGAATTCTGGATGTGCCGCTTGCGATTACAGATGCCACATCTCTGACGGAAGCAGGTTACATTGGAGATGATATCGAAAGCGTCGTATCCAAGCTTCTGGCAGCAGCGGATAACGATGTGGAAAAAGCAGAACAGGGAATCATTTTTATTGATGAGATTGATAAGATTGCAAAAAAGAAAAATGCGAGTCAGCGTGATGTTAGTGGAGAGTCCGTACAGCAGGGAATGCTGAAGCTTTTAGAAGGAAGCGAAGTGGAAGTTCCGGTTGGAGCTAACAGTAAAAATGCGATGGTTCCGCTCACAACAGTCAATACAAAGAACATTTTATTTATCTGTGGAGGAGCATTTCCGGATCTGGACGGCATCATCAAAGAGAGACTTACAAAGCAGTCTGCAATTGGATTTGGCGCAGATCTAAAAGATAAATATGATCATGATAAGAAGATTCTTGAGAAGGTAACAACAGAAGATCTTAGAAACTTTGGTATGATCCCGGAGTTCCTGGGACGACTTCCGGTAGTCTTTACATTACAGGGACTGACAGAAGATATGTATGTGAAGATCCTGGAGGAGCCAAAGAATGCAATTCTGAAGCAGTATCAGAAACTTCTTGCACTGGATGAAGTGAAGCTCGATTTCACAGAAGGTGCATTACGTGCAATTGCGAAAAAGGCGATGGAGAAGGATACAGGAGCGAGAGCCCTTCGTGCGATTATCGAAGAATTTATGCTGGATATTATGTATGAAATCCCGAAAGATGACAGCATCGGTCAAGTGACGATCACACAGGAGTACATAGAAAATACTGGTGGTCCGATTATCACGCTGAGAGGGCAGGAAGTGCCGAGATTAGAAAGTCAGGCATAGATAGTAAGGCAGTTATAAAAATATAGAAGATAATGCCCAATAATAAAATAAGAAAACATCTCATATACATATGAAAAGTATACGAGGTGTTTTCTTTTTTATGAATGATAGTTGTGGAGAAATAAATACGTTGCTAAAGACACAAAAAAATACAAAAAGCAATGTTTTGAAGGAGAGAGTAATAGCAACACAGCAGAAGGAGGAAGAGAAAGGAGATACTTCATGCCGTGAAAAAATCCTCTCTCAGGATTTTCGGGATTTTATTATCCCGAATTACCGGTTAGATCAGGAACTGGTCTATCCCAAGAGCCAGATTTGTGTGCAGAGTCTTGGCTTTGGCTATCGTGTAGCATATGTGGATCAAAGTCTAGGGGAAGAACTAAGCATTGCGGCTTATGGTTACAACAGCATACCAAATTGCTATACACTGTTGGATATGGAAGCTATGAATGAGACAGGAATCAGTGTGCTTCAGAATTATCCAGGACTGAATCTTCGGGGAAAAGGAATTATGATTGGATTTTTGGATACAGGAATAGACTATGAAAATACAATCTTTCGAAACATAGATGGAAGCAGTCGAATCACGGCGATATGGGATCAGACTGACCAGAACGGTCAGCCACCGGATACATTTACATATGGAAGTGAGTATACGAATGCTCAGATTGATCAGGCACTGAAAAGTGACAATCCAAAGGAAATTGTGCCAGTAAGCGATGAAAATGGACATGGTACATTTTTAGCAAGTGTGGCAGCAGGTGGAGAAAATATCCAGGAAGGTTTTACCGGGGCGGCATCAGAGGCTGAAATTGCAGTAGTGAAGTTAAAAGAAGCGAAAGATTATCTGCGAAAATTTTATGGAATACGACAGAAGGCAGTGTGTTATCAGGAGACAGATATTGTGCAGGGACTTCGGTATCTGCATCTTCTGGCACTGAAAAAACAGAAGCCCCTTGTTATGTGTGTGGCTCTTGGAACGAATCTTGGCGGACATAATGGAATGTCCAGTCTGTCGCGGATTCTAGGAAGCTATTCCAGACTGGTAGATCGGTGCGTGGTTATCGGAGGAG
>OLNM01002817.1_pt1 | contig 10411 bp, 8 predicted proteins | sample 1672391 | NCBI WGS metagenome assembly OLNM01 (sample SAMEA3136680, study PRJEB25190) | human gut metagenome | reverse complement strand
ATGACTTATGATGTTCCCGAGTGTATTTGGAGAAAACTTATTTGATGACTGGATGGATGATTTTGGATTCAGAGATAATTTCTTTAGCGGAAAGAACCCTCTTTATGGCAAACATGCAAAAAATATCATGAAAACTGATGTACGTGAAACAGATAAAGGCTATGAGCTGGATGTAGATCTTCCAGGATTTAAGAAAGATGAAGTACAGGTACAGCTGAAGGATGGTTATCTTACCATCTCCGCTGCCAAGGGTCTTGACAAAGACGAGGAAGACAAGAAAGGCAATTATATCCGCCGTGAACGTTATGCCGGCAGCACAAGCAGAAGCTTCTATGTTGGTAATGGTGTAAAAAACGAAGATGTCCATGCAAAATTTGAGAACGGTGTTCTGAGACTTTCTATTCCGAAAAAAGCAGCTGAAGAGATTGAAGCTGATAAATATGTATCTATTGAAGGCTGACATTGACTCACTCTCACAGGGGGAGGATCCATAGGGATTCTCCTCCTCTTTTTTATACGCAATAATACATATGACACTCTCTTTCCAATTTACTACGTACTCACAAGTACTTTCACTCTATAGTAATGATCCTTTTGTCAAAGTTTTCATGATATTGGATATTTTTTAACAAATACGCTTGATTTTTTGAATATTTTTTATATATTTTGCATTATATTATTTCATTTTTTTGAAATTAATGGTATAATATGCACAGCTAATCGGATATTTGCAATCCGCATTCGGTTAAATAAATCTGTTTCGTAATCCTTCAGGATAATTCTCCTGAACAACCACGTAAAACACGATCACGACAGGAGGTTTTTATTATGGATCAGGACAACATCATAAAAATTTATGCACGCACTGACAACCGCATACAGCTTAAAATGATTCCGGGACACTTCGTAACATCCCAATCCCATATCACACACTACCTGGATCTCACTACTATGAAATCCAGATGCGCTGAAGCACAGCGTATTGCATCCGCTCTCGCAGCAAATTACGAAGCATCCATTCCGGTAGACACCATCGTCTGCATGGACGGACTTGAAGTGATCGGTGCTTATCTCGCCGAAGAACTGACCAAAGCCGGCGTCCTTTCCATGAACGCACACCAGACCATCTACGTCATCACCCCTGAGTTCAACAGCACCGGGCAGATGATCTTCCGCGACAACTATGAACCAATGATCAATGGAAAAAACATCCTCGTCCTAAATGGTTCCATCACCACCGGATCCACATTGAACCGAGCTATCGAAAGCGTTCTGTACTATGGCGGTAAGATCCGCGGCGTGGCAGCCATCTACAGCAGTGTAGACAGTGTAGCCACACTCCCTGTCCACTCTATCTTTCAGGCCAGAGACATCCCGGACTATCACTCCTACCGCTCTGACAACTGCCCACTGTGCAAAAACCGCCAGAAGATCGATGCTATTGTCAGCAGTTATGGATATTCTGTATTATAAGATTCAGATCAATCAACGAATCCCCCATGGATAGCAAAACCAGTGGGGGATTCTCTTTATCTTTTCTTATTATAATTGATATTCTCTGTACATGGCTTCACGCATTTCTTTATCTGTAACAACCTTCTGAATCTCATTACCACGATTATCAAGTATAAGCCTGTTGATCAGAACACTAAGTCGTTCTTCCCCCTGGGCCATTCCCTGGGCCATTCCCTGTTCTCGCCCCTGTTCTTTAGCTTCCGCCATCAGTCTTGCCCTTTTCTCAGATTCCAGTTCCAGAACATGTCCACCCATAATCTCACCTATTCCTTTCCGGACTTTCTCCTCATTTCTGAAAATATGATCAGATATCCGAGTTATCAGTCCAATCAGATCACTGAACAGTTCAGACCTTCCAGATTCAGTGATCTCTACCTCCAGTTTACTCCGGATCACTTCATATTCATTCAGTAATTCCTGAAAAAGTTGTGGATTCTCACTCATCTCATGCCCTCTTTTTTCATATCGCATGATATAAAAAGGAAGCAGCATAAGAAGACTCTTTTCAAATATCTTATCTTTTGTATAATTCTCTACTTTAATGGCAGGCACTCTGTACAAATGACATCCCCCATCCGGAAAAACCACATCCACTTCCAGAAAATCCGGCGTATTCCTACTATTTCTCAGATACAACACACAAGAACGTGGAAACTCCATCCGATACCTCCGTCCCTGCTTTCTGGCAAACTCAACAGCAGTTGCAAAATCATACTCTATCATCCGTACAGCCATTGTCGTGTCATCCGTACTCTGGCATTCTATATGATAAATCCTGTTTCCGATCAACAGCCGCGAATCCGTAATAATCTCACCATCCACCCGCTGATACTCGTTACGCAGCTGCACAATCTCCATATCAGCCGGGTATGATGTATGAAAAACATCATTGATCAAAGGCACGACCAGAAACGTCATTTTCTCCATCATAGTACGAAAAACATCATCAAAAATCGTATTATCTCTCAAACAATACTCCTTCTGGTATATACAATTATACCATCAACCAAACACTTCAGAAACCCTGTATACAGTTTTTATAAATATTTTTGAAAAAACGCTTCAGACATTGAAGCAAAAAGAAACCAAATAAATGGATAGATCTTATAAGATATACAAATCATACCACACATCCCACCACAACACCACAAAAACCCATCTCCAAATTTCGACACCACCTTCCAGCGTCCAGCAACGCACCGACATTCACAACCTCCCTCCAAACCACAAAGAATCTCAAGCTTCCAAACTACAGGCGTCCAGCAACGCGCCGACGCTCACAACCTCCCTGACAAACACATAGAATCTCAAGCTTCCAAACTACAAGCGTCCAGCAACGCGCCGACGCTCACAACCTCCCGGCAAACACATAGAATCTCAAGCTTCCAAACTACAGGCGTCCAGCAACGCGCCGACGCTCACAACCTCCCCTCCAAACCACAAGGAAACTCAGCCTTTCCTCCCAGCCATCCAGCGCAGCGCTGATGGCTCATCCAACTCCCGTCAGACCACTCTATCCCTCCCACCATGACCGCACAGTGTGAGGTTTGCAGCAGAAGTCCGGGTGCTTTGGAGTGAGCCTTGGTCCATACTTAGCGTCTGAGGTGGTTCACGGAGAGGTACCCGGCGGCCACAAGCCGTAGGGTAAGGCCCATCTGTCTGAGCCAGGTACGCATCAGCGTACATGGCGAGTTATGGGCCGGCCGCTCCGTGAGGCACCTCAGACGCTTAGTATGACCAGGCGAAACGACGGCACCCGGACTTCTGCTGCAAATCTCACACGTCCGTCCGCGTCATCTTGCCCCCACCAAACACCTGTGCTATAATCAAACTAATTAAAAAACCGAGGTAAACCACACATGAACAAAAAAGAAATCGCAGAAATAAAAAAACAATTCACCCCTGACCGCTGCTCCATCACCCGCATCTGCGGCTGCTACGTAGACGGTGAAAAAAACAAAAAAACCGAACTCAAAGAAGCCTTCTTATCCTTATCAGAGGAAGAAACCTTCAAATACTTCGACATCTTCCGAAAAACCCTCACCGGCACCATCGGAAAAAACCTCATCAACATGGAATTTCCTCTGGATCAGGAAACCGAAGGCGGAACCCAAAACTTCCTCATGAAACTCCGCAAAAGCAAACTCACCGACGACACCCTCACCGAAGCCTTCTACGACAGAATCATAGAAAACTACGACTACGGTGAAAACTACTACATCATCCTCATCCACGCAGTCTACGACATCCCCGGCAAATCCTCCGACGGTGCCGAAATGTTCGACGCTTCCGATGAGATCTACGATCACATCCTCTGCAGTATCTGCCCGGTCAAGCTCTCCAAAGCAGGCCTGCATTACAATGCAGAGACAAACAATATTGAAGACCGTATCCGGGACTGGCTGGTAGAAATGCCTGACTGGGGCTTCCTTTTCCCACAGTTCAACGACCGCAGTACCGATATCCACGGACTTCTCTACTACACCAAAAACGCCGAAAATCTCCGCTCCACCATGATGGAAGAAGTCTTCGGCTGCACCACACCACTATCTGCCGGAACCCAGCGTGACTCCTTCAATGCTCTGGTGGAAGAAACCCTTGGTGATGACTGTGCCTACGACACAGTCCTTGAGATCCACGAAAAGCTCAACGATCTCATCGAATCCCAGAAGGACGAACCGGAACCTGTTGTCCTCACCAAATCCGAAGTCAAACGTCTCTTCGAAGAATGCGGCGTAGAAGACGAAAAGCTCCAGAACTTCGATGAACAGTATGAGCTTGCCGCAGGAGAAAAATCAGCTCTGGTAGCATCCAACATCACCAACACCCGGAAATTCGAGATCAAAACCCCTGACGTGGTGATCCACGTAGCACCGGACCGGGCAGAACTGGTAGAAACCCGCATCATCGATGGTCGAAAATGCCTTGTGATCCCCATGGAAAGTGAAATAGAACTCAACGGCATCCGTGTCAGCACACTGAACTCTGTTAAAGATACATCCGCAGAACCGCTTCCTGTTAATGATATTACTGACATTGATAACAGTAACACCGAAGAAGAAATCCCATTTTAAAGGAGACCTTATGAACGATAAAAAAATCCTGTTCTTCGACATAGACGGCACACTGCTTACGCCTCACCCCTTCAAGGTTCCGGAGAGCACCAGCCGCGCCCTCACAAAAGCCCATGAAAACGGTCATCTTCTTTTCATCAACACCGGCCGCACCAAAGTAATGATGCCCTCTGCACTCTCAGAGCTTCATTTCGATGGCTATATATACGGCTGTGGAACCCACATTTACATGGACAACAAATTGCTTTTTTTCCGCACAGTCCCAAATCTTCTGTGCAAGGAAACCGTAGACCTTCTCCGCAAATGCAAGATCGAGGCAATTTTTGAATCCAACACTGAGATCCTGTATGATGGCGCATCTCCGGCCCAGTCCGAATTCGGAGTCAAAATGCGAAAAGAAATTCCAATGGTCGACATCACGAAATTCAATCGGGAGGATGCCTGCACTTACTCCTATGACAAATTCCTGGTACATATGCTGCCGGATTCCGATGTCGAAAAATTCCGCAGCTTCTGTAATGATCATTACACCTATTTTGATCACGGAGACGGAATCTGGGAAGTCACACAAAAGGGTACCAGCAAAGCCACAGGCATGGAATTTCTCCTGGATCGCCTTTCCATCCCCAGGGAAAACTGCTATGCATTCGGAGACAGTCCCAACGACCTTCCCATGCTGAAAGCTGCCGGAGTCGGCGTTGCTATGGGAAATGCTTACGGAGGCATCGAAAAGCACTGCACATACCAGACAAGCGCAGTCGACAGGGACGGGATTCTTCACGCACTGGAGCATCTCGATCTGATCTGATGATCCGTAAAGCAGGCATGAGTATTACAAAAAACGAGCCGTGTACGATAAATCCGTACACGGCTCGTTGTCTTTTCTCTTATCATTCCATTGTAAACATTGTATCTTATTTCTCAGCTTCCGGTGTAGCAGCTGCCTCAGATTCTGTACTGTCTGCAGTCTCCTCATCAGCCTTTGCAGAATCTCCCTCTGTCTCCGGTGTCTCGGTCACATCAGTCTGCTCCTCAGCTGCCGGTGTCTCGGTTGCCTCAGCCTTTGCAGAATCTGCTGTCGGTGTCTCAGTTACATCCGGGTCCGGTGTCGGAGTTGGAGTCTGGATCGTAAAGCTATGATTATCTGTGATCTTGATCTTCTTAATCAATTTTTTCTCTTCTTTGATATCAGCTTTCTTCTTCCAGCCATCTGTTGTATCATTATAAAAATCATCCTTCTTGGTGTTTGTCAGAGACTCTTTCTTACTCTCCGTTGCAGTTTTATCATTCTTGGAATCCAGTCTCACAACATACCATACGGAATCTGTCTTTATGATCTCCTCGTTCAGTGCACCCTCGTCCAGCTTTCTTAAAGCGGTACGAACCTCATCCGGATAAGTAGTTCCGTTAGCAGCACTGTCATCACCTTCCTCATAGGTAGGGCATGTTCCGGTTGTTGCGGTCATATCCTTGGAGATCTCATCTCCAAGAGTATTGAAATCTGCAGCCGGATCCTCTTTAACCTTGTCATAGAACTTCTGAAGATTCTCTTTATTCTTCTTGATATCATCATCGGAAAGATCATCTCCGCTGACCTTTGCACTTGCATAGCTGAAAGACATCTGCTGATATTCTTTCTCATCCAGCTTCACGTCCGCTTTGGCTTCAATGGCATCCTTCATCTTCACATCGTATGTTTCAAGCTCGAGGAAAGTCTTCACCATATCTTCATCAACCGCAAGCTCTGCAATTGTCTCATCGGAATTGGCAGCCATAAAGTTCTTGGCAGCTTCCTCAAGAGCCTTCTGCTCATCATCTGTGATTTCAACATCATACTCGGAAGCGTGTTCTTTCTCCAGACACATCTTTTCAACAGTTTCAACAGAAGTTGTTACCGCATTTTCACCGTAAGTCTCATCGGAATCATCATCCATTTTGGTACTCCAGATAGACATATCGCTTCCACCGCCAAGATACATCTTGTACATTGCCTCAGCCTGTGCCTGCTGCATACGTGCTGCCAGACTTACAACGCCAAACGGGATTTCCTGCTTATTGACTGTCACTGCGATCTTTGTACCATCGAGTTTTTTATTTCCGCAGCCTGCCATCATTCCTGCCGCTGTAACGCAGACAAGAGCAGTAACTGCCGCTTTCTTTACTGAATTTCTCATTTCATCCTCCATCTATCCGTCCATAAGAATCACGGTCCGGCTCTTATTCCATAATACTTGATTATAAACGTTTTCACCTTTAAGAGCAAGGAATTTCACGAACTTACACGACATTTCACAAATTATCCACAAGTCTTTCCGGGAAAATATCCGGTATCCACAAACCGGATGTTTTTTCCCGTGGATAACCCTAAGCTTAGCTGATTCTTCCCTTTACTCCAGTGGCTCTGCCAGTTTTGCCAGCTCCCCCGCAAACTTCATCAGCTCTTCGATCAGCCTTCCCTGTGGTGTCAGGATAAATTTCGGCTCATGATCAGCCTTAAACTGCAAACCTCTCCGGTACTGCGCCATAATAGCCGGGATACCTGCGGGATCCAGCTTGGCCTTTTCATAGAGCGTGATCCGGACATCTTTTCCAAGCTGCTTGATCTCCGTCACATATCCCTGATGGGCAAGAGCCTTCAGTCTTGCAATGGCAAGAAGATTCAGCACAGCTTTTGTCGGCTCGCCAAAACGGTCGATCAGCTCCTCCAGCATATCGTCATATTCCTGCTGGCTTTCAATACCGGCAATACGCTTATAAATATCCAGCTTCTGGAACTCGTTGCCGATATAGGAATCCGGGATAAATGCATCAATATTGAGATCAATGGTCGTCTCAAAATCATCCATAGTCCGGATTCCCTTTGCCTCCTTGACAGCCTCACTGAGCATCTTGCAGTAAAGGTCATAACCAACTGCGTTCATATGCCCGTGCTGCTGAGCACCGAGAAGATTTCCTGCTCCACGAAGCTCCAGATCCTTCATAGCTATCTTAAAACCGCTTCCAAGGTCTGAATACTCCCGCATGGCGCTGAGCCGTTTCTCCGCGGTCTCCTGGAGCATCTTGTTTTTGGTATACATCAGGAATGCATAAGCAGTCCTGTTGGAACGTCCTACACGCCCACGGAGCTGATAAAGCTGGGAAAGGCCATATCTGTCCGAATCATGGATGATCATAGTGTTTACGTTGGAAATATCCAGTCCTGTCTCAATAATAGTGGTGGAAACCAGTACATCCACATCTCCATTGATAAAATCATACATTACCTGCTCCAGTTCCCTCTGACTCATCTGTCCATGTGCAAAATCCACTCTGGCCTCCGGCACAAGTCTGGATATCCGAAGGGCTACTTCGGCAATGTCATTGACTCGATTATATACGTAATACACCTGTCCCCCCCGGCGAAGCTCCCTGCGGATGGCTTCCCGAACAGTCTCCTCATCGTACTCCATAACGTATGTCTGGATCGGCACACGATCCATCGGCGGCTCTTCCAGAACGCTCATATCACGGATACCGATGAGACTCATATGAAGAGTTCTCGGAATCGGCGTTGCCGTCAGCGTCAGTACATCCACATCTTTTTTCATCTGCTTGATCTTCTCCTTGTGAGTAACACCGAAGCGCTGCTCCTCATCAATGATCAGAAGTCCAAGATTTTTAAATTCCACATCTTTTGAAAGAACTCTGTGGGTGCCGATCACAATATCTACCTGCCCCTTTTTGATCCCTTCGATGGTCTTTTTCTGCTGGGCAGATGTCCGGAAACGGCAGAGAAGCTCCACCTTCACCGGAAATTCTTTCATACGCTGTACAAAGGTATTGTAATGCTGTTGGGCAAGAATGGTAGTAGGGACCAGATAAACCACCTGCCGGCTTTCCTGTACTGCCTTAAACGCAGCTCTTAAAGCCACCTCCGTCTTTCCGTAACCAACGTCACCACACACAAGACGGTCCATGATCCTGGTGCTTTCCATATCTCTCTTGGTATCCTCAATGGCTGCCAGCTGATCCTCTGTCTCCTCATAAGGAAACATCTCCTCAAATTCCTTTTGCCATACGGTATCCGGTCCGCAGACATACCCCTCTTTCTCCTGGCGTACTGCATAAAGCTCTACCAGCTCTTTTGCGATATTTTTTACCGCACCCTTAACACGGCTCTTGGTCTTATTCCACTCCTGACCGCCAAGCTTGTTCAGCTTGGGCGTTTTTGCATTTTCGGAGGATCCGGAATATTTCTGCAAAGCATCTAGCTGGGTTGCCAGGATATAGAGATTACTGCCGCCCCGGTATTCGATCTTGATGTAATCCTTCACAACACGGTCAACCTCTACCTTTTCGATTCCACGGTAAATACCCAGTCCATGCTTTTCATGAACAACAAGATCACCAATGGAAAGCTCTGCAAAGTCCTGGATCCTGTTTCCGCTGTACTTTTTCTTTTTTTTGCGCTTTTTCTGCTCTTTGCCGAAAATATCGGTTTCCGTCATCACTGCAAATTTGATCAGCGGATACTGGAAGCCACGTCTTGCGTGACCATAGACCACCATGATCTCCCCGGGACTGATGATACGATCCATGTCCTGGCTGTAAAAAGCATTCAGTCCTTCCTCTGAAAGATCCTTTGCCAGACGCTCCGCCCTGGTCCTGGAACCGGAGAGCAATGCGATCCGGTATCCCTGACTCTTATACTGAAGGAGATCCTTTACCAGAAGTTCAAAGCTGCTGTTATAAGAATCTACAGACTTCACCGTAAGATCAAATTCCTCATTGATCTTCCATCCGGAACGTCTGGGAGAAAGTGCGGATACAGCCACACAATTCCGTCTGTTCAGCTTCTTCTGCAGTTCCTGAAAGCCACATAGCCACTGCTCCGGAAGATTTGCCTCGCCGTTTTCTGCCAGGTGGTTCAGTTCATCCAGAAACACCAGTGTTTTTTCTTCCGGAAAATAATCCAGAAAGGATACCATATCTTCTCCGTCCATCTTTTCGACGGCCGGATAAATCGTAATTTCATCTACATTTTCTAGAGATCTCTGACTTTCCGCATCAAAGCTCCGGATAGAATCCACCTCATCATCCCACAGTTCGATACGCCAGGGATTATCCTCTGTCAGCGGATAGATATCAATGATTCCTCCACGCACAGAAAACTGCCCCGGAAGCTCTACCTGACCAGTGCGTTCATACCCCAGCTCTACCAGCTCTTCCTTCAGCTGATCCAGATCGATCACACTGTCACTTTTAAAATGAAGAAGTCTGCTTCTGATCTTTTCCAGCGGCATCAGGAAATCCATACATCCGTCAATGCTGGTAACAACGGTCACTTCTTCCTGTTCCAGAAGTGCCCGGATCACACGCATCCGCTGCCGGATCAGAAGATTTCCGTGAATATCTGCCTGAAAAAACAGAAGATCCTTTGCCGGATAAAAATATACATTTTTGTCATAGAAGCGGTAATCCTCATAGATTTCCTTTGCGTTGCGCTCATCATCCGCAAGGATCAGATGATATGGAAAAAGCCCGGAAAGTCCATACATCAGATGGACCTTCTGGGACTCCATACATCCGGAAACATTGAGAATTCCGCAGTTTGCGCCACAGCGCTTTTTTATTTCCTCAAACTCTGCAAGACCCTGCAGAGGATGCAAAAATGCTTCCATACAAACCTCAATTCTTAGGCTTTTTCCTGTTATATTTATTCATCGCCGCATCTACGCCCTCGGACAGGATCATCTCCACAGCCTCTGCCGCATCATTGATCCCTTCGTCCACAAGCTTGCGGTCACTGTCCGAAAAATGACCCAGCACAAAATCTGCCAGAT
>OLNM01002810.1_pt1 | contig 10427 bp, 13 predicted proteins | sample 1672391 | NCBI WGS metagenome assembly OLNM01 (sample SAMEA3136680, study PRJEB25190) | human gut metagenome | reverse complement strand
TCTTGGAAAGTATAAGCTTGGCAAGAGTGCGAAGGGTGTGCTTGATTATATTAAAAGACCTGAGAAGAATGAAGAAATAGTCTGTGTAACTAATCACAAGAATTTGAGCCTTATATTTACAGGTATCAATGAAGATGGTGTTGTGACAGATGATGAGATAATGATATTTAAGTCACTTATAGATAAGTATTCTAAAGAATATGATTATATTGTGGTGGACTCAGATGAGGATGGAACACTTGCTGCATTTTGTGGATATGCGGCAATAATAGCTGAAAAGGAAACTTACGATGAGGACGAGCTTAATAACAGAGTTATACAGTTAGAAGATAAGGAGTGTAATGTATTAGGAGTTATTATAAGAGAATAGGTCTATGATTAAATTAGAATGTGGCGATATTATTAAAATGAAGAAGAAACACCCTTGTGGCAGTGACGAGTGGGAAGTTATTAAAGTGGGTGCGGATATTAAGTTAAAATGCTGTGGTTGTATGCATGAGATAATTTTAAAGCGTTCGCTTGTTGAAAAAAATACAAAAAAAATACAAAAATCAGTCAATAATGACTTGTAAGAGTTATAATTATGTGCTATAATCAATCCTCGTGATATTATTAATCCTTGTTCTTTTTATATTTTAATAAAAGGGACCTAAAGACCAGAAGGAGGTGCGACGTAGAATGAATAAGTATGAATTAGCATTAGTTGTTAGCGCAAACGTCGAGGATGAAGTAAGAAACGCTACAGTAGAGCAGGTTAAGGAATTAATCACTCGTTTTGGCGGTACAATTAGGTACTTGCGAGAAGAAGAAGCTTGCATACGAAATCCAGCATATGAGCGAAGGATACTACAACTTCATTAAGTTTGAAGCTGATGCAGCTACACCAGCAGAAGTTGAGTCAAGAATTCGTATTATGGAGAACGTTATTAGATTCTTAATCGTTAAAGATGGAGAATAATTGATTGACGTTTAGGCTTACAACTCTTTATAGAAGAGGAGAATAAGTATGAACAAAGTTATATTAATGGGTAGACTGACAAGAGAACCAGATGTACGCTATTCACAGAATGCAGATGGCTCTATGGCAGTAGCAAGATATACATTAGCAGTAGACAGAAGACGTGCAAGAAACAATAATGATGAGCAGTCAGCTGATTTTATCAGTTGTGTTGCTTTCGGTAGATCTGGAGAATTTGCTGAAAAGTATCTTCATCAGGGAACTAAGATTGTTGTTACAGGACGTATCCAGACAGGTAGTTATACTAATAAGGATGGACAGAGAGTCTACACTACTGATGTTGTTGTTGAAGAACAGGAATTTGCTGAAAGTAAATCCGCTGCGTCAGGTGAGACAGCAGCATATACACCATCAAGACCAGAACCAAGCGCTGCTGCTGGGGATGGATTTATGAATATTCCTGATGGCGTTGAAGACGAGGGTTTACCTTTCAATTAAGATAGGAGGTAACTTGATATGCCAGATAAGAAGGCTGAAAGACCAGAGGGTCAGATGAGAAGAAGACCAATGCGCAGAAGAAAGAAAGTATGTGCATTTTGTGCTGATGCAAACAAGGCATTAGATTATAAGGATGTTGCTTTATTAAAGAAGTATGTATCTGAAAGAGGTAAGATTCTTCCTAGAAGAATTACTGGTAACTGTGCTAAGCACCAGAGAGCACTTACAGTTGCAGTTAAGAGAGCTAGACATGTAGCACTTTTACCTTACACAGTAGAATAATTATAATTGTAGGTTAGTATAATCTGCGGTTTAAAGAGCTTTCACAGACGTATATGTTTGTGAAAGCTTTTTTAATTTTATTATACAGATATGTTTAAATATATTTTGGTTATTAACTTTGCCTGTAGGTAAGGCTTAGAATATGTATCTTAATGAAGATAAGGATAATTGTGTAATTGAGCTTTGGGATAGATAATTATTTAATATAGCTTTTAAGACAGATGAAGTTGTGTTATAATTTGCATATGCGTTTGGGCATAGTAGTGTGCTGTATATAAGCAAGCAGGAATTGAGGAATTAATATGAATAATAAGCAAACAAAGTCATTCAAACCATCTGGCAGGCTTAATTCTATATTTTTATGGCCTGTAGGTCTTGGTATATTACTTGTATTACTTGATATATTATTATGTTTTGTGAGTAGTGTGGCAGCGTCAATTGTTGCAGTATTTATAGTTATATATGCCTTTGTCTGTGCGATGATGATATGCTATTTTCGTCCAAGAATAATAAAGGAGATAGTGGAATTTTCTTCCAATTATTCTCAGGTACAAAGACAGCTGCTGTATGAGTTAAGCATACCTTATTGCCTTTTGGATAATAAAGGTAATATTTTATGGATGAATGCTTCTATGCAGGCAAGTATTAACAGAAAGAATGATCTTAATAAAAATATTTCTACAATCATACCTGAGTTATCAGCCAATGTATTCAGGAATTTTGAGGATTTCAAAGAAATCAGGGTCGCATTTAATGACAGGGACTACCGTGTTGAAATGAAGAGAATAAGTGCTGATATAATCACGCAAGGTGTTAATATTCTTGCCAAAGATTATAATTCTTCGCTTGTAGCTATGTATATGTTTGATGAAACGGATATTAACCAGTACATACAGAAGATAAGAGATGAAAGGTTTGTAGTCGGGCTTGTATATATAGATAATTATGAAGATGCACTTGAAAGTGTAGATGATGTGCGTCGTTCTTTATTTGTCGGACTTGTAGATAAGAGAGTTAATAAATATTTCTCAGCTGGTGCGGCTATTATAAGAAAACTGGAGAAAGATAAATATCTTGTTGTATTCAGATATAAGTTCCTTGAGAAGCTTCTCGCAGATAAATTCAGTCTTGTGGAAGATATAAAGAGCGTAAAAGTCGGTAATGAAAAGACACTTACATTAAGTATTGCCATAGGAACTGGTGCGGCTGATTATGCTAGAAATTATGATATTGCCAAGGCGGCTATGGATCTGGCACTTGGACGTGGCGGTGACCAGGCAGTTATCAAAGATGGTGAGAAGATATACTATTATGGTGGAAAGAGTCAGCAGATGGAGAAGAATACACGAGTAAAGGTACGTGTAAAAGCCCACGCTTTAAGACAGATATTAGAGGCTAATGACAATGTGCTTATTATGGGACATAATCTGCCAGATATAGATTCATTTGGTTCTGCACTTGGTATATATATTATTGCCAAGAAGTTCGGCAAGGAAGCTCATATTGTATTTGGCGAGATTTCAAGCAGTGTCAGACCATTTATGAACCGTTTTATAGATAAAGAAGAATATCCAGATGATATGTTTATTAAGAAAGAGGAAGCAGAGAATTATCTTACAGCATCAACGGTAGTTATAGTTGTAGATGTGAACAGACCACAGAGAACAGAGTGTCCGCAGCTTCTTGATAAATGTAAGACTATAATTGTATTTGACCACCACAGACGTTCAAGCGATACAATTACTGGTGCGGTGCTTTCTTATGTAGACCCATATGCTTCATCAGCCTGTGAAATGGTCACAGAGATGATACAGTATGTTGATGATGGAATTAAGCTTAAAGCATTTGAGGCAGATGCACTATATGCGGGAATATCAATAGATACAGATGGATTTAACAGCAAGTCAGGTCCTCGTACATTTGAGGCCGCGGCATTCTTAAGACGACACGGTGCAGATGTTACAAGAGTAAGGAAAATGCTTAGGAATGATATGAATGAATATAAGGCGATAGCTTCGGCAGTAAGCAAATCAGAGGTATACAAGTCTGCATTTGCTATTACTGTATTTGACGGAGAAGGTCTTGAAAGCCCGACTATAGGTGGTGCAAAGGCTGCGAACCAGCTTCTTGATATATCAGGAATAAAGGCTTCATTTGTTATTACACAATATGAAGATAAATTATATATAAGTGCAAGATCCATAGACGAGGTAAATGTACAGCTCGTTATGGAAAAGCTTGGCGGTGGCGGACATATGAGTATTGCCGGTGCTCAGCTTACGAATTGTACAATACAGCAGGCAGTTAATACAATTAAACTTACTCTCGACAATATGCTTGCTGAGGGCGAGATTTAGTATAAGCTTAAGCACAGGTAAAGTGCAGAAAAGAGGTTAATTATGGAAGTTATTTTATTAGAAGATGTAAGAACATTAGGTAAAAAGGGACAGATTGTTAAGATAAATGATGGATATGCCAGAAATTATGTTATACCTAAGAAGCTTGGTATAGAAGCTACACCTAAAAATCTTAATGACCTTAAGCTTCAGAAGAAGAGAGAAGAAAAAGAGGCAGCAGAAGAGCTTGCGATGGCTAAAGAGCTTGCTGCAACTATCGAAGATAAATCCGTTACAGTATATATGAAGACAGGTGAGGGTGGAAGAACATTTGGAACAATATCAACTAAGGAAGTAGCCGCAGCTGTTAAGGAACAGCTTGGACTTGAAGTTGATAAGAAGAAGATGAAGCTTGATGAGCCTATTAAGACTTTAGGTACACATATGATTGCACTTAAGCTTCATAAAGATGTAACAGCTAAATTGACTGTTAAAGTAGTGGAGAAATAATACATTTGTATAAGTGAGGAACTATGGAAGAATTAAATATTACCAGAACTATGCCTAATAGTCTTGAAGCTGAGCAATCGGTAATAGGTTCTATGATATGGGACAGGCAGGCTATTATTACTGCGGGCGAAATGCTTATGCAGGACGATTTCTATTATAAGCAGTACGGGATTATGTTTCAGGCTATGGTGGAGATGAATAATGAAGGCAAGCCTGTAGATGTTGTTACTTTACAGGAGAAGCTTAAAGAAAAAGATGTGCCTCCAGAGGTGTATAGTCTTGAATTTGTCAGGGAATTGCTTTCATCAGTGCCAACCTCTGCTAATATAAGACAGTATGCAACGATAGTTAAAGACAAGTCCATTTTAAGAAATATTATAAAAGTTAATGAAAAGATAGCTAATGACTGTTATGCAGGTAAAGACAGCACAGAGGATATACTTGCAGAGACAGAGAAGCGTATATTCGAGCTTGTAAGAAATAAAGGTGCAAGTGATTATACTCCTATTGATAAGGTTGTTCTTGAAGCACTTGATAAGATATCGACAGCGGCTAAGAACAGAGGTGTCGTAACTGGTGTTCCTACAGGCTTTAAGGATCTGGACAGCTATTTATCCGGATTACAGCCATCAGATTTTGTGCTTGTTGCCGCAAGACCATCTATGGGTAAGACTGCGTTTGTCCTTAATGTGGCGGAAAATGTTGCTATTAAACAGGGCATAACAACAGCCGTATTCAGTCTGGAAATGTCAAATGTACAGCTTGTAAACCGTATGCTTTCGCTTGAGTCATCAGTAGATGCCGACAAGCTTAGAAAAGGCCGTCTTGACTCGAATGACTGGGGCAAGCTTATTGAAGGTGCAGATGGAATAGCAAAGTCCAAGCTTATTATTGATGATACACCGGGTATCACGATATCGGAGTTAAGGTCTAAGTGCAGAAAGTACAAAATGGAAAATAATCTTGGCTTAATAATAATCGATTACCTCCAGTTGATGAGTGGTAATGGAAGGACGGAGTCAAGACAGCAGGAAATATCAGATATATCCCGTTCATTAAAGGCACTTGCCAGAGAGCTTGATGTACCTGTAGTTACACTGTCACAGCTTTCAAGAGCGGTAGAACAAAGACCAGACCACAGACCTATGTTATCGGACCTGCGAGAGTCAGGTGCGATAGAGCAGGATGCCGATGTAGTTATGTTTCTTTATAGAGATGATTATTATAATAAGGACACAGAACTTAAAGGTATTGCAGAGATTATCATAGCTAAGCAAAGAAATGGTCCTATAGGAACTGTTAAGATGGCTTGGATACCAGAACAGACAAGATTTGCAGACCTTGCAAAGAATATGGGTTCATAGAATTGATAATGATAAAGTGTATCGATTAGGAAAAACGCGGTTAATATAACTGTTTAGGAATTAATGATTAAAAGTTAATGGTTAAAATAAAACAGCAGGTGTGATAATTCACACCTGCTGTTGTTAGTTATGTATCTTCAAACTACTGTGGGTTTGGAGCACCAACTGGACATACACCAGCACAAGCACCGCAATCTACACATACATCTGCGTTGATTTCATAATGAGCAGCACCTTCGCTGATAGCTTCAACTGGACATCCAGCAGCACAAGCACCACAACTGATACAATCATCACTAATTACATATGCCATAATAATATTCCTCCTTGGATTTATTGTATCCATATTATACGATAGAGTAAGAAAAAATACAAGACAAAAAAATTAACACAAATCAGGTATTCTTGACATTTTTATTGGGTAATATTATAGTAGTTGTATGTGTCGGAAATATAGACCACACAACCTGATTATAACAGGAATTAATATATATGGAGGAAACAGGTATGGCAAGAGTTACCAAGGACACAACAATTGGTGAAGTTATACAGATTGATGCAGGAGTAATTCCAATTCTTATGGGTGCAGGTATGCACTGTGTTGGATGTCCTTCATCAGCAGGAGAGACATTAGAAGAAGCTGCTATGGTACACGGTATTGACAGCGATATGCTCGTAGAAGAAATCCAGAGCTACCTTCAGTCATTAGGCTAATATTAAAAAAGCTAAAGGCTGCTTAATATTAAAAAGATATCCCATTGTAGTAACATCTGCAATCAGTTTATAACTGGAGACTGGTGTTACTACAATGGGGTATTTTTTATTTTGGTATATATTGGTATAATTATCCGGATTATAAAGCTGTATGCAGATAATCAAAAATGTGCATATGGTAATGTTAACTCCACCAGCGGCTGTATTAGAGGTTAGCTGCAACATTTATCGCGTGCTTGGCTATAATGCAGTCACCGTGCTCTTTAAAGAAAGCAAATAAAGCTTCGTTTGAAGTTTCTTTAAGGGCATATTCTGATAATATGTTACATACCTTATTAAAATCTACAGATGAGCAGCAGCATCTCTGCATAATAAGGTAATATCTGTCACTGCCTGACTTCTTGTAAAGATAGCTTGGATCATTATAAATATGATTAATGACCTTGGAAGCATCAATAAAATCGTCCATAGATTCAAAAGAATATATTCTTGTCTTAGGAACAGGTGCAACGGGAGCTTTGTGTTCAGTATTATTATCAGAACTGCTTCTGTCGCTGTTGGCAAATTCCTCAGGGATAGCAGTGGTGTCAGGAGCAGTATGCCTGCTTCCAGTGCTGACTGTATTCTCTTTGGAATTGTTGAGGTAATCTCTTACCTTGCTGAATAAATTCATAAGGTCATCACCGATAATCCCACCCTCTGATGTGGTCTTGGTATCCGCATCAAGCTCATCACCTGCGGTAGGCGGAACAGAAGTATCATTATAGGAATTATCATCAATAGTTTCTATATCTGAATAATCATCGTCATAATCATACTCACCATCATCCAAAGGGGAGAACTTAGAGAAGCGTGTATCTAATTCTTCAGGGTTCTCGACCTTTGTTATAATAAGAACAATACAATCAGATGAAATAGGAATTGCTTCAATCATAAGCGGAATATCGTCAGCCTCAAAACCAACCTCATAGGAAGCCTGCTGCATCATATCCCTGAAAAGTTCTTTTGCTTTTTCACTGCCATACGCAAGTTCGCTTATCTTTAATTGTCTAGAAGCAAGATCAGCCTGATTGAGTGTACAACGTATCTGATTCTCATTAACTCTTTCAATCTTCATAACAATCTCCTTTCTTGCGAAGTGCATAGTTAATTATATCTATGAAAATATAATACTCATTTTTCATAGATATGTAAAGGAGTCTGGATGTTTCATAAAATAAAAAATCTCTAAATTTTAAAAATTTCGACAAGAAGTTGTAAAATTGTATTGATAATATATTAAAAGTATGATATAAACTAATCAGAGTAATTTAATTCTATAAGTCAACGGAGGTGAATAACAGGAATTTAGCGATAAGTATGAGATAATAAAGCAATTGGCCAAGACCAATCATTCTAATGTATATTTAGTAAGGCATACCGCACTTGATACATTGCGAGTTGCCAAGGTTATCAGAAAGGCTGATATGGATAGTGACACTATCTTAAGAGAAGCCCGTCTAATTAAGAATCTTAAACATTCCCACATTCCAGTAATTTACGATATTGAAGAAGATGATATAAGTATCTGCATTATTGAAGAATATATATCTGGTAAATCTTTAAGGTCATATATTAATGATACAGACAATATAAAGACAAGTGAGATTTGTGATATAGCAGTTAAATTATGTGACATATTGGAGTATCTGCATAACTGCGATAATGAAATAATTCATCTTGATATTAAACCTGATAATATCATAATTGATGAGCATAATAATGTTAAACTTATAGATTTTGGGAGTTCGATTCACAAAGCTGGATTAACGCAGGCTGGTATGATAAGTCCAGGTTATGCTGCACCTGAGCAGTATGGCGGAAAGGAGCTTACTTATCAGACTGATATTTACAGTGTTGGAATGGTTCTTAAGTTTATGGCTGACAGCAATAGCACAGTCCATAATAAATTATACCCGGTAATTAATAAATGTACCCGTCATAATCAATACAGACGTTATAAAAATGTTAAAGCGTTAAGGTGGGAACTGGAACAAACTGCAAGGTCTGATATTACATTTTTCCAGAAAATAAAATTTATCAATAAAAATGCAATAAATAAAACCAGCAGTATAGCATTAAATAATACATATGTGTCAGGCAGTGAAAATGTGTCAGGCAGTGTATTAGAAAATTACAAAATAAACAGCATTTATGGAATTAAGAATTACTCTTATATAATTAAAGTATCAGGAAGCAGGAGAGGAATTGGAGTTACCCATACTGTGCTTAGTATGGCACACTGCCTCGGTGATTATGGCTTGAAATGTCTGGTAATAGAAGGTTCGGGAAGAACGGATATATTACAGACGGCATTGGCAGATAATAGTATATGTTCTACATCAGAAGGCCTTCTTATCTGCAGGGGAATATGGCTGATGCCGTCATATGGCAGAGATGAAACGCAGGGTGTTAATTATGATATACAGGATAATTTTGACATTGTAATTATTGACAGTGGAGTTAATTCATTATTTAAGGATTGTGATAATGAATTAAAAAATATTCATATGGATAGTTGTAACGAAAGAGTAATGATAGATAGTTATGGCTATGAGGCAATAATGAATGATAATAATTCAAAAATAATAAATATATGTGTTGTTGGCGGAAAATATGATGTCAGAAGTGAGAGCAGCCTCATAGATGAAACTGATAAAATATGCCATAACAGCATAATATTTGTTAATCTTGTTAATGAAGTGCAGTTTTATGGGTATTCTAATACTATAGCAGATAAGAAAAGCTGTTATAGAGTGCCGTGTATATATGAGTGGTACGAGAATAACGCTGCGTGGACTTTAATTATGAAGGATTTTATGCAGGATAATCTTACTGCTTTATGGGAGAACATAGATGCAGGACAAAAAAAGGAGTTATATAAAATATTATATGAAAAAATATGGGTTATCATGCAAAAGATTAAGACAAATAAAAGAATTAAAACATATAAAGGGATTGAAGCAGAAAAGAAAGAGCAGGGAATTACTAAATCAGTATAAAAATGTGAGAATATCTGATAATGTAAGGACTATAGGAGTAGCAGGGCTTTGTGACAGTGCAGGTGCAACTTATGTGACTATTATGCTGGCAGTGTTTTTTACAAGTGTATTAAAGAGAAAGACGGCTGTTGCAGGTGACATTAAGACATATGTGCTTATGAAAGAGCAGATGTGTGCAGGAAGAACAGTACGTTGTAAGAAGATGGTATCAAGACATGCCTACAGTATTAATGGGATAGACTTTTACGGGGTTCTGAATGACAATAGTTTTAATATATTAAAAGATAATTATGACATAGTAATAATAGATATAGATTTTGGTGATGCCAAGGATACATTTGCAAGAATGACTGCTACACTGGCAGGGTGTGACAAGAAAATGCTTATAGGGTCAATGCTTCCGTGGAAATTCAAGGAGTGTATTAAAAAGATTGAGAGAATGGGCAGATTTCTTCATATAAAGGGATTAACTATGTATACATTGACCAATGGCACAAAAGAGAATGAGCAGTTATTGCAGGATTATGGAGTGAAGGTGGAATTAACACCGATAGAGCGCAATCCTTTTATGATAAGTGGAGAAAATCTTCACTGGTTTATGAAACTGTTAGTATCTTCTTATAAAGGTTATAATGGGGAAATAAGATAATATCACAAAAATAATATCACGGACAATTTAATAAAATGAGTATATCAATATTATTTATAATAGATTAATTAAAGA
>OLNM01002808.1_pt1 | contig 10432 bp, 8 predicted proteins | sample 1672391 | NCBI WGS metagenome assembly OLNM01 (sample SAMEA3136680, study PRJEB25190) | human gut metagenome | reverse complement strand
GGTTATAGGATACAATGATTCTTTTTGAAAATCAAGCCCTTTTTTGTATTTTATCCAGTACTTCTATTTGATTGTTACGGAAACAGTTTTTCCATTTACCTTATTGATTCCTTTTAAGCGGAATTTGTAAGTTGTTCCTACTTTGGCTTTTTTCTTTGTATATGTGATCGTTCCGCCTTTGGTTGTTGTTTTTACTGTCTTATATGCTGCTTTTCCTGCTTTCATCTGCACTTTGTAACTTGCATATCCTGTGACATTTTTAAATGTTACTTTAACTGTCTTGCTTCCGAATTTGGCTTTGGCTGCATAGGCTTTAAAATATTTCTTTTTGTTTTTCTTTGTTAGTTTGTATGGTCTTACTTTAAATTTGTAGGATGAGTCTTTGTTGACTTTGATCGTCTTTGATGTTTTCTTTCCTACGGTTGTTACTTTTTTGTATTTACCTTTTCCTGCTTTGGCGTAAATGACATAGCCTTTGGCGGATTTTTTCTTTTTCCATGTCAGTTTTACGCTTCTTGTGCTTTTTACTGTTTTTGTGACTGGTTTTACTGTGATTACATCTGATTTTTTTGTATCTTCAACTTTTTTGCCTACTGACATAATATATTTAGAATCATTTGCAAAATAAATTGTACCATCTTCATCAACCACTACATCACTCATACATCCTGTATTCTTTATGTCCCCAGTTGGTTCATAAACTTTTTCCAATGTTGCTGATGTTGCATCTTTTGAATCTTCAATTGCATAAATTCCACCTGGTTCATCATTAATTGTGAAATATACACGCACAGAATTTTCCCCTGTTTTTACAATTGTTGGTTCACACTGAGAATAATTAGATAATTCTACTGTATAATTTACTTTATACTTATCAGAACTTACATCTGCAACTGCCATATATCCTTTATCTTGAAATGCTTTTCCTTTTGATCCAGATACATAAACTTTTCCATTATATACTTCTGGTGTAGTTGAGGAATATCCTGTTTCATATAATCTGACTTTTTTCTGATCTTTTAATTTTCCATCAGCTGATACTTTGATACCGTACAGATCATTTGTTCCTGCTACAAAATAAATTGTTCCTGTCATTTCATCATAAGTGATATTACCAGAAAAAGCTTCTCCAATATCCTTTGTATCTGTAACTTTATCATTTGTTGTATCGATCATTGTTAAAGTTCCTGCTGTATCAGAAATAACAATGTATTTTCCAAGAACTACACCTTTTTTCAAATAAAATTTTCCTGTTTTAGATTCTACTACTTTTTTCATTGTTTTTTCTTCATCAGGTTTTGTTTTATCATCATCTGATGTCGTTACAACATAATAAGAAAATGGTGCACCATTATCATACCAATCTGTTGTCTTGGCTGTTGTCCCAAAATATAATTTTCCATTTGTAAATACGAAATCAGAGTTAATTGCATTCTTATTTTCATCTGTAATCCATAAAGATTCTAATGTGTTCTCATCAAATGCCTGTACACGACCATTGTCGTATCCTACATAAACCTTACCATCTCCATATCCAATACTGCTGACATATCCCTGAATATAAGATTCATCACAATATTTCTGTTCTTTTAAAATTGTTCCATCTTTCTTATCAATTTTCATGATACGATGTTTTGCATCATCTGCTACATAAAGGTAATTTCCAACCAACTTGATCTTAGATACTGTGTTATTTGCATATGTTTTCTCATCAAATGGTTCTCCAACTTTCTTTGCCCACTTAAGCACCGCCTCACTACTACTCTTCGCTGGCTGCACATCCGTCACTGCTGCTTTCGCACTAACCCCTGATGTCATCAGCACGACAACAGACAATGCCACTGCCGCTACACGTTTCATCGTTCTCATAAATTCCTCCTTGTTATGTCTCATTGATTGATTAGTTTCCTGACTTCTTCATCTTTGAAGAAACCATATTTATATTTAACCCTGTTTAGTTTCTTCACAAAAACAGGTGTTAAAATCCATAAAAATATCACATTCGATACGCAGTATTCAATCGTCACTGGAACCGAAGTTCCTAATACAGCCACATACCGCATCCACTGAAATCCATCTCCTGCTGCCAGAAGTGTCCAGATATCCATCACAAAAGAATATGAAATTCCTGAAAGAATCCCAAAAATTGTTAACAGTATCTTACTGTTTTCCAACCATTTTCTCTGATTTAAAATTCCTGAGATCCATCCGATCATTCCCCATGCAAGCATCTGAAATGGAGTCCATGGTCCTTGTCCAAAAAATAAGTTCGATACCACAGCACTTAAAGATCCACATAAAAAGCCAGATTCTCTTCCAAATGCCATACCACAGATGATCACCATTGCACTAACTGGTTTAAATCCTGGTGAAAATGCAAATAACATTCTGGATGCAACCGTCAATGCGATCATCACCGCAAGCACGACACTTTCTCTTGTCTGTGGTTTCTTCTTTTCATATTTAAAATAGTATGGAATACATGACATACACACCATAAAAATGATCACCGCATTTAACATACGCTTACCACCTCCTGTGGCAGAATGATCACTTTCTCAAAATCTCTCGTAATCTTTGCACACTCTGTCGTATAGAAATAATTTTGTGCAAAAAACTTGGATGGCTCATCAATTCCTTCAATTTTCCCATCAAACATCATTCCAACGCGATCAGCATACTCAGCACAAAATTCCAGATCATGCGATACGATAAATATCGTTTTTCCCTGATCTGTAAGTTCGCGTAAAAGTTCTCCAAACTTCCTGCTGTGTTCCCGATCCATTCCTTTGGTCGGCTCATCTAGCAGCAAGATTTCTGGATCTGCAAGTAATACTTTGATCAACGCTGCCATCTGCTGCTGTCCTCCACTTAGATCATATGGATGTGACTTCTTTTCTCTCATTAGATTCGCCATTTCCAATAATTTATCGATTTTTACTTCTTTTTCTTTTCCCATCTCCAAAAGGTCTTCAAACAACTGATCTTTTACAAACAATAGTGTTGGATCTTGTGGCATATAGACGATTTTTTTCTTGCATTTTAATTTTCCATCAAATTTCATCTGCTTTACCATACAAGAAAGAAGCGTTGATTTTCCACTTCCATTTGCTCCGACAGCTGCAAAGATTTCACCTTCTTTAACTTCGACTGACAGATTCGAAAGAACATCTTTTCCTTTCTCATATCCTGCATATAAATGTGAAATTGAAAGAACTGTTTTTCTTTCAAAATGTGTTTTCTTTATCAACTGATATTCTTTTTTCCTGATCTGTTCTCTTGCTTCTTCCATCGAAAAGGTCAGTTCTATCTGAAATTTCTCTTCTAGCCGAAGAATCTGTGGCAGAGACTGTTCCAATGGATGATGTATTTTTTGAAGATGTCTTGCAACCTCTTTCGGATTTCCCTGTTCGATAACTTTTCCATCATCTAAGATCACACATTCATCTGACATTTCCATCACATCTTCCAAGTTATGCGATGTTAAAATAATCGTTAAACCAAATTCTTTATGTAATTTCTGAAGCATCACAAGAAAATCTTTCCTTGCCGCTGGGTCCAACTGTGCGGTTGGCTCATCTAAGATCAGTACTTTCGGATGCATTGCCATAACTGCTGCCAGATTCACCAATTGTTTTTGTCCACCAGATAGCTTGTCTGTATCTTCATGATATATTTTCTGCAGATCAAAATAATTAACAATCTCGGCTACTGTTCGCTTCATCTGTTCATAAGGCATTCTGAGATTCTCAAGTCCAAATGCGATCTCATGCCATACGGTATCCATTACCATCTGGGCTGATGGATTCTGAAATAAATACCCAACTTCTTTTACAGACTGCAAGTCTTTCAATTGTTCTATTTCCTGCCCATCATATAAAACTTTTCCAGATCTTTTACCTTTGGGCAGCAGTTCTTTTTTTAAATGTCTTAACAACGTCGTCTTTCCACTGCCGCTTGGCCCTGCGATCAGAGTGATCTTTCCTTTTTTAATTTTTAATGATACTTGCTCTAGAGAATTTCTATCCGATAACATATATCGAAATGTTAAATTATTAATTTCATACATCAAAATTCTCCTTCCACATGCATGGTAATAAAAACTGAAATGCCATCATAAGCATCCACAACAGATCTCTCATCTGAAATGCTGGCATAATGATCATCGGATAAAAGAAAAATCTAGAATAATAATGAGTATATGCCCATAAATTCAGTGTCATTAAAATAACAATCTCCGCTATATGAATCCAGTCTTTTCTCTCCCATGTAAATAAATGAAAATGCGTTCTTTTTTTAACTCCATAACCTCTTGCACTCATCGAATCCAACTGATCCATCGAAGACTCAAATGCCCATGTCGTTTCCATTGACACTGTATTCATGACACGCTGTACAGCCTGTTCTGATTTTAAGGATTTTCGTGTGTTTAAAATCTTCTTTGCATGGTTTTGATATCTTGGGATCAATCCAAATGCCATGGATGTTACGACACCAAGTTTAGGGAAGAATCTGCCTGATAAATAGATCCACTGCTCTTTCTTTATATATTGGTTAAAGATTGAAAAGACCAGTAAAAGATTCACTAGCACACATCCGTAATGAATTCCATAAAGCAATGCTTCTTTCGTGATCCTTACGTGTGTGTCTGCATATAGGATCGTTCTTCCTCTTTGTACAAATAATGGATTCGTTACAGCCACGATCATGATCAAAGCAAGAAATGGAAAAAACTTTTTCAAACTCCGATTATGATAAAAGTACAACTGGCATAAACAGATCATCTGCACTCCTGTCATCCATGGATGTCTGCTAAATGGTGCCAGCAAAAACATTCCTGCAAAATAAGTAAATACAACGAACGGATGGGCTCTTTTTAATGCCTTGATCATCTACAGATCTCCTCTGACACAGGTATATAGCCATTCCACTTTATCCCCATCATGAAGCTTACATTTCCCTGCCATATAGTTTGGAAACTTACCATTGACACGGTACATCCATCCACTGTTTTTTCCACAATCAAATTCGTATAAACCGTCAATTCCTGCTACATATCCTTTAGAAACATCAATATCTACTCCTGTTCTTTTAAGAACATCCATCACAGTATCGCCTTCTTCAAACTCCATCTTCTTCTCATAAATTTTCCCGCCAGATGGAACCTGATAATTAGATTGCAATGCACTTTTATTAGAGAGAACTGTTTTACAGCTGATCAGAAATTCACAAGATTGTTCTTGCTTTGCTTCTGTTGTCTGATTTTCTGCCGTCTGTACTGTTGATTCATTTTTACTGGCTGTTGTTGTTTTTGTTGTTTCTTTTGTATTCTTTGTCTTTTCTTTTATTTTTTTCTTCTTTACTGTTTTCTTTTTAGCTGTTGTTGCACTTGTCTCTTTCTTTTTTGCTGTACTGCTTTTTGTCTTTTTACTGTTTTTCTTACTCTTCTGTGATTTCTTTTTATCTTTTTTCTTTTCGTTCTTCTTCTCTTTTTTACTTGTTGTTTTTGCTGCTTCTGTCTGCGTTGCCTTCTCTTTTTCTGCCGTTGTTATCTGTGCCTGATCTTTTGTATCTTTCTTCTGTGTATTTGAACAGGCTGTCATCGATACTGCCATCAATACAGAAATCAGCCATACCATATATTTTTTCATAAAAAATAGATCCTCCCATGTATACAGCATAAAAGGATCTACTCTGGCATATTTACATAGCAAAAAGACATGCATTCTTATTTTGTAAAAAGACTACATCTGTTATCTTATCTTTTGTTATCTTGGCACCATGAGGACGACTTCGTCTCTCGCAAAGTATATCCTTAGATCATGGCAAGTATTCCGGCTTAAGATCATCGTCTTGGCACCTTCCCAGTTTCCCAGTGGTATATTACCTTGACTCCCTATCACGGCGGCGGGACCGCTCAGGATTTGCACCTGATTCCAATTTAAAATCTGTATGTACAGATTACCATGAAATTATGCGTTTCATTTTTCTTTTTTTCGTCTTTTTATTATGTAATATTTGTTATTTAGTTGTCAAGATTTTCGAGTGTTTTTATAGGATTTCTCCGTTTGTTTTGATGATTTTTTGATATTTCACAATTTGATCTGTTTCCCTGTTGGATCAATACGGTAGTTGCTCCGATAAATCAATCTGGAAACCGACACGAATTCATATCCTTTTGCTTTGATATTTCTTATGATCTGTTTTAATGCTTGCTTTGTGCATTTTGTTCCAGTATGCATTAAGATAATGCTTCCAGGTGATAAATTTTTGTGTCCACAAACTTTCTTGATCAGCTGTTCCTTTGTTGGTTCCTGCCAGTCTAAGCTATCTACGTTCCATTGAATGATATAATAATTCATTTTTCTTGCATTCCTTACGACGGATTCGTTGTAATCTCCATATGGTGCCCGGAAAAGATCTATTTTGATACCTAATAATCCTTGAATCTTCTGTGTCACTCCTTGAATTTCTTCCTGCTGCTGTTTGTCTGTTAATTTTGTCATGTATTTATGATGATCTCCATGACTTGCAATATCATGTCCTTCCTCATAGATTGTTTTGATATCAGATGGATATTTACTGATCCAGTCTCCACAGAAGAAAAAAGTTGCTTTTACATTTTCCTGTTTTAATATCCTGAGAATCTGTTGGATATCTTCATTTCCCCATGCAGTATCAAAGGTTAGTGCTATCTGTTTTTTCTGCGTATCTACACAATAGATTGGAAGTTTTTCCTCTTGTGTTTCACTCCAGACATAGATGTTATTTTGTATAAATTCTCTGGCGGACTGGATACTGTCACTGCTTGTAAACTTGGCTACTGTTAAGATCAGGAGGATCAAGATCGTGATCTTTCGAAGCATTTTTCTGCTCCCTTTGTTTTTATCATTTTATGAATTCATGTATAAAAAAAGAATCCTGCTTTGCAAGATTCTTTTTCTTATCTCAATTGATATTCTCTATTTTACCTGCCCCTTCTGGATGATGGATACAATATTCAAATCTTTATCTAAAACTACTGCATTGGCATATTTTCCTTCTTCAAGACTTCCATATTTATCATCAATTCCAATGGATTTTGCTGGATTTAGTGTTGCACAACGTACTGCACTTTCCAGTGGAATCTGCATTTGTTTGACTGCTGTTCTCATGCAATCCATTAAGTTTGTTGCAGAACCTGCGATGGCTCCTCCTTCGGTCAGTGTTGCAAGGTTTCCTACTACAGTCACTGGTTGTCCGCCTAATTCATACTGTCCATCTTCCATACCTGTTGCCATCATACTATCACTGATCAGTACGATCCTCTTATCTGTAAACATTTCAAACGTTGCTCTGACACAGGATGGGTGAATATGAACTCCATCGCAGATCAGTTCTACATAACAATCGCTGTCTCTTGCTGCTCCAATAACCCCCGGTTCTCTATGATTTAACGGTGGCATAGCATTATATAAATGTGTGATATGATCGGCACCTCTTCTGATTGCTTCGCTTGCTGTATCATAATCAGCCATCGTATGTGCAATTGATACATGCACTTCATCTTTCACTTGATCGATAAAATCCATAGCTCCTTCAGTCTCTGGAGCAAGATCTACTAATTTGATCAATCCACCGGCTGCTTCCTGCAGTTTATGGAATAATTCAATATCCGCCAGCTTGATGTCCTCTTCTTTCTGGGCACCTTTTTTCTCTTTATTTATAAAAGGCCCTTCCATATTGATCCCGACAAGATCTGCACCTTTTCCATTCTTATGTTCTTTTGCTGCCTTCATTGCCTGAAATAGTTCTTCTTCTGGAATCGTCATTGTCGCAGGACAGATTGCCAATACTCCATTGGCTGCTTCATAATCAGCCAGTGCCTGAATGGATTCTTCGGTTCCATCGCACATATCATGTCTGACACATCCATGAAAATGAATATCAACAAGTCCTGGTATCACATAGCATCCTTCAGCTTCTACTTCTTTGTTATCTGTTGTTTCTTTCGCTACATATTCTCCTTCTACATAGAGATCTTTTTTCTCAAATTTTCCTTCTGGTGTAAATACCAGTCCATTTTTTATGATCATTGTATTACCTCGATTCCCATTACCCATTTGTATTGTTCTTTCTGCTTCTATTTTATCAGTCTGATACTATACAATCAAATAAAACAGGACTTTTTTGCCCTGTTTTACTAAAACTGATTTTTCCTTCACGGTGTATTTTTGTTTGATCATATTTTTGAATGTACTTTCAAGTTAATAATTATCTCTTGCAAGACCATTCTGTTACTGTCAATTGTCTATCTTTTATTCACCTTTTCTTATTCTATTTCTTCCACTTTGCATCTATGTTGTTTTGTTTCCTTATCGTAATTGATTCCAACTGCCAGGATTCTTCCTGTAAACTGCTGTTTTTCCGCCAGTTTTCCCTTAAATCTTAGCGCATATTGTTTCTCTTTAATCTGACTGATTGCATATTCTGGTGTTTTATCTACCTTTAATTCCAAAATCACCCCATCTGCTGCCCTGTCATATGGATAAAAAATAAAATCCACAAAACCTTTTCCAGCTTTATCTTCTCTTTCAATGCGATACTGATCTCTTGCTGATAAGTAGGCAAGATTCACAATTGCTGATAACTCTGTTTCATGATTATACGATAAAATCGGTGTTTCTGTGTCGTGAACATACGATAAGATTTTTTCCATTGTTTTAGTATCATCGGCTAATGTTGCCTGTAACATCTTATCTGATTCTTTTGCTAAACGATAAATATAGCCTAAAGATTCTTCTTTTTGCAGCATCTCATCAAACTTTTCCATTAATTCTTTGTTAGGAATTCTTACTTTTCCATTCTCATAACTCAAGAATCCATATACAACCATTGCTGAAAAAATTTCATTCTTTGTCGATAAATTCATTGATGCTGCAGCATATTCCCGAACTTTCGCCTGCACTGCTTCTCCTGCTACCATCAATGCAAGATCTGCTTTTACGTCCGCTACATTGTTCTTGATATAGTAAAAAATCTCATCATACGGACCTGAACTTGTCCAGTAATTTCCAATATTATTATTGGAAAGAGCTGTTACCACAGACCTCGGATTGTACATTCTCTCTCCTGCTTTTGTTGCATATCCATCGTACCATAAACGTAATTGTTCTCTTGTGATTGCAGGTATTTCACATATTTTTAAATATTTTGCAAAAAGATCATCTACCTCTGATTCTGTAAATCCAAAATACTCATTAAATTTTTCTTCAGATGCCATTGTATATTCCAAAAACATATTTAATTCAGAGCCACTAGAATATTTAGCAATCGGTAAAATTCCTGTCATATAAGACAATTCAACATATCCATGATCTTTTAACAGATTACTTAAAAATGAAATGTATTTTTGTTGATCTTCTCTTGTGATAAATGCTTTATGAAATACACAATCCCACTCATCCATGACAAAAATAAACTTTTGTCCATCATACATATCAAAGATACAATCTAATATATCCCACAATGCATCCTCTTCCTCATAATCTGCATCTGGATACTCACGTATTAAATCTTTCTTTAAGCGATTGATGATTCTACTGATGTACTGGTCATAACTGTCACAATCTTCTGGCATTTTACTGAAATCAATATAGATCACATCATGCTTATTTCTATGTTTTTTATATTCTGGACTTTTTGAGATTTTTAATTGATCAAATATCTCTTTCGTATCTTCATCTTTTTCAAAAAAAGCCCCTATCATATTTGCCATCACTGTCTTTCCAAAACGCCTTGGCCTTGTAATACAGATATGGGAATTTCCTGACTCAATAAACGGAAACAGTTCTGATAAGATTAATGTTTTATCTACAAAATATGGTCTTTGCATTTCACTTTTGTATAACGATACTTTTGATTTGTTATTTAAATAAAAACCCATCTTCTAACTCCTTCCTGTCATTTTGTAAAACTATCTTCATTATACAAAAAGATTTCTATATTATCAACGTAAAACGAGCCGGCATATCGCCGGCCCGTTTTCGGAGAAAACTATGAATAACAATAAAGACTTATTTACATAATTTTTCCATCTCATCTGCAACAAACTGAACTTTTGGTCCAATGATAACCTGAATGTTACCTTTTCCTGGACGAATGATTCCTGCTGCTCCTGAGGATTTGATCTTCGCTTCATCTATTTTGTTATCATCATTGATTTCCAGACGAAGTCTTGTGATGCAATTATCAATACTCTTAACATTGGCACTTCCGCCTAATCCTTCAAGGATGACTGCTGCCATTGCTGTAAAATCATCATTAGCTAATGTAATATTTTCTTCATCAAGATCGTCATCTTCACGACCTGGTGTTTTCAGATCAAATTTCGTGATCGCGATACGGAATACTACATAGAATACGATAAATGCTGCGATTCCTAAAGGAATGA
>OLNM01002805.1_pt1 | contig 10442 bp, 8 predicted proteins | sample 1672391 | NCBI WGS metagenome assembly OLNM01 (sample SAMEA3136680, study PRJEB25190) | human gut metagenome | reverse complement strand
GTCTTGCTCGATAATCCAAAGACAATTTAGAGGCTAGGACTTTTGTCCCAGCCTCATTTTTTTATCGATAATAGTAATGGAAAAGACGTTTCTTGGAGACAGAAAAATGATAAATCATCAGATTTTAGTGCTAAATCATGTGAAAAAGAAGGAAGAAAAGATAAAAAAGAAGCCTGGCTTGACAGGCTTTCTTAGGATCGCGTATACTAGTAGTACAAAAATGAGATGATAGACAGGAGTGCCAACATGAAGCCCAATCTTCAAGATTATCCGAAATTTTATCGTTGGCTAACCCTGCCTTTTACGAGAAAGCCACATCGTGTGCAGGTCCTTCAAAGGACGAATCGAATCCTGACGTTCGCCATGCCAGGCATCTACGGCCTGGTCTTTTGTTGGCTGTTTTTAAAGAAAACTTCAATGGGAGGCATCTGGCCTTTTATCTGGATTCCAGCTTCGGGCTTTGTCTTGTTTAGCCTCTTTCGTCATTGGGTCAATGTTCCGAGACCTTATGAAAAATGGGAGATTCAACCCTTATTAGAAAAAAATTCATCCGGTCATTCCTTTCCTAGCCGACATGTTTTTTCGGCGACCATTATCTCCATGTGTGTCTGTCAGTTGTCTCTTCCGCTAGGAATGTGCTCCATGCTCCTATCTCTTCTATTAGCCCTTGTTCGAGTTCTTGGAGGGGTTCATTATCCCAAGGATGTCCTCGTCGCTTGGGGGCTGGGACTCGTCTGGGGAGGACTCTTTTTGCTGGCTTGAATGAACAAATTGCTGAAAATTGACCTTTGTCTAACAGCGTATCATAGTGTATACTGGAAAGTGGACTTAGAATAGGAGAGAAGATGAAGTACAGAAAAGCAGAAAAAGCAGATCTGGATCAGGTGGTTCGAGTAGCCAGTACAGCCTTTGAGGACTATCTATTTTTAAAAGTTATCAAGGATTTGGTTCGGGATCCCAAGCAATATCCTGCCTTTGTTGAGGCAATGATGCGCATCCTGGTAAAGGTTTTTCTTAAGCACCATATTTGCCTTGTGGCAGAAAAAAATGATGAAATTTATGCAGTTGCCTTGTTGCAAAAGGGACCGATTCCTTTTCGGGCCTATCTCTTAAATGGGGGATTCGGTTTGCTCAAGTTTATTTCCTTGAAGAATATGTTGGCCTACTTTAAATTTATGGAGGACACGGATAAGGAATTGGAGCAAAATGTAGACTTTGATTGGTATTTGATGCTTCTCGCAGTCGCCCCTAAACACCAACGGCAGGGCTATGGCAGTCGCTTTATGACAGAAGGAATTGAGCCTTTCTTGGAAGAGATCCAAGGAAAAAAACTAGCCTTTTATACCAATACCAAAGGAAATGTCTATTTTTACACGAAAAATGGTTACAAGGAAGTCTATTCAAGTGAGATTAGCTTTAACCAAGTAGAGATGGGTAGTTGGTATTTCTTGAAGGAACTAAAAAAACACTAAGGTTACAACCTTAGTGTTTTTTCATTGTAGCTGTGAATCTGCTTGAATGCCGAATTTTTCAAAGAAAGCAGTTCGTTCTTCTATGATAGCATCGGTCGGATGTTTGATATTCCGTAAGAGCTCAACAAGGTCCGGCGTGACTTCACGGAGCAGTTGCCCTAAAGACCAGATAGCCGTTGCAATATGGATCTGATTTTGTGAAGTTTCGATGATGTTCAGGAGTTTAGGGATGGCCGAACGGTCATTGGCATTGGCTAGTGCAATGATGGCATTGCGCTGGAGGATGTTCTTGCCTCGCCAACTTCCAGCAACATGTCCGAATTTTTCCTTAAATTGTCCGTTGGACAGCTCGATAAAAGGAATCAACTCTGGATGAGCCAGATCAGGATCGATTTCCGTTGCTAAGGGATTATCTAGCCCTTTGTTATAAGGGCAACTAATCTGACAAATATCACATCCATAGATGACCGTTTTAATTTTCTTGCGAAATTCTAGGTCCATCATGCCCTTGTCTTGGGTTTGGAAGGACAAACAGCGTTTGGCATTCATAGAGCCATCCCCGATTAAACAGGAGGTTGGGCAAGCATCTAAACAACGCCGACAGTCTCCACAACCATAGTCGACTGGCTGATCCGGTTCGATTTCGAGGTTGGTAATCAATTCGCCCAGAAACATGTAAGAACCGTATTCTTTTGAAATGACCAAGCCATTTTTTCCGATAAAGCCAATCCCTGCTCGTTGGGCGACAGCCGTATCAACCAGTGCTCCAGTATCGACCATGCCCTTGTATTCAAAATCCTGCGTCATTTCTTCAATCCCAGCAGCTAAGCGGTTGAGCTTGTCTTGAAGAACATAATGGTAGTCTAATCCCCAACTGTTGGGCGTAAATTTTCCTCTTTTATAGGCTGTTTTTTGAGGTTGTTGCTTGAGTTTGTGGGGGTAGGCGACAGCGATTGAGATGATGGTCTTTGCGGAGGAGAGACTTAATTTGGGTTGGATGCGCTCTTCAATATTCTTATGCTCGAATCCAGAATTCCGTCCTTCCTCAACGGCCAAGCGGAGCGATTTTTCCAAATAAGCGAAGTCATCAGCAGTTGTAAATCCAATTTTTGAAATCCCAATAGAATGCGCCAGTTGGATAATGTTTTCTTTTAGTGTCATCCCTTTCATTATACACAAAAATAAAGTTTCTGGCGAGAGAGGAAAATAATGGAAAGGGCTTTCAAAAACTTTCTTTTTTTTGTATAATAGAAACATGAAATGCGAGGAGGATATTATGGGACAACCATTATTTTTACATTCAGTCATGCAGGAAAAAATTTGGGGAGGAACTCGTCTGAAAGAAGAATTTGGTTACGAAATTCCGAGCGACCATGTCGGTGAATTTTGGGCGATTTCAGCCCATCCACATGGAGTTTCTAAAGTAGCCAATGGTCCATACGAAGGAATGGGATTGGATCAGCTCTATCAAGAGCATCGGGAATTATTCGGTAATCGTAAAGAGCCTGTCTTTCCTTTATTAACAAAGATTTTAGATGCCAACGATTGGCTCAGTGTACAGGTGCACCCAGATGATACCTATGCAATGGAGCATGAAGGAGAACTTGGAAAAACTGAGTGTTGGTACGTGATTGCGGCCGATGAAGGGTCCGAGATTATCTATGGACACAATGCCAAGTCAAAAGAAGAGCTCCGTCAGCAAATTGAGGACAAGAACTGGGATGCCTTGCTGACAAAAGTTCCTGTCAAGGCTGGAGATTTCTTCTATGTGCCAAGTGGGACCATGCACGCTATTGGTTCTGGAATTTTGATTCTTGAAACCCAACAGTCGAGTGACACCACCTACCGGGTTTATGATTTTGACCGCAAGGATGCTCAAGGAAACTTGCGGGAACTTCACTTGGAAAAATCAATTGATGTGTTAAACATCGGTGAGCCAGCAAATAGCCATCCAGATACAGTTGTGATCGATGATCTTCGTATGACCACCTTGGTTGCAAGTGATTTCTTCACCGTCTATAAGTGGGAACTGACTGGAAAAGCTGATTTTGAAAAGACCGCTGATTACAGCTTGTTGAGCGTCTTAGCTGGAGAAGGAAAATTAACTGTAGATGGGAAGGATTATCCTATCCAAAAAGGAAGTCACTTTATCTTACCGAGCGATGTTGAATCTTGGACTTTGGAAGGGCAAGGTTTAGAATTGATCGTGAGTCATCCATAAAAAAGAAAGGGCTTGAGTTAAAAGCTGTGAAACAACTCAAGCCTTTTTTATCTGAAAACTATTTTTATGTGAAGTCTTGACTCTGACCTAAGGGGAGGGGTTATACTATCCTTGTAATACTCTTCGAAAATCAAATTCAAACCACGTCAGCGTCGCCTTACCGTATATATGTTACTGACTTCGTCAGTTCTATCTACAACCTCAAAGCAGTGCTTTGAGCAACCTGCGGCTAGTTTCCTATTTTGCTCTTTGATTTTCATTGAGTATAAAATACTACGCAAAAACTCTCTGTCACGGACGACAAAGAGTCTTTTTATTTTTCTAAGAGTAAATCTTTCAAAGAAATCAGAGTTACAGCAAACAATATCATTGCCATACCAAGAAAATCAATGGGATAAAATTGTTCATTCATGATTAGGAAGGCAAAGAAAACAGCCGAAATTGGCTCAATTGAAGCCAACAAACTTGACTTGACCGGCCCAATCAGACTGGCTCCTTTTAGAAAGGCTGTATAGGCAAAGACAGTCCCGATAAGGATAATACCTGCAAAAGCAAGGAGAAAATCAAGACTAGTCGGGATAGCGGCCTGTAGAACTCCTGTAAAAGGAAGGGCGACCAAACCTGCTATGACCATTCCTACACCAATGACCAAACTGCTACCCCACTTCTTAATCAAGGTTATGGGCAAAATGATATACAGGGCGTAAGTCAGAGCAGAAAAGAGCCCCCAGAATAGGCCAGAAGGTGTCATGGATAACTGGTCCAACTGTCCATGTGTTGCGATCAGGAAGGTTCCTCCGATGGCTAATATGATAGAAACAATCTCTCCCAGTGTCGGCGCCACCTTATCCTTGATACAGCTATAAATCAAAATCCCGACAGGACAAACATACTGAAGCACTGTCGCGGTACCTGCATTGGTCTCCTGAATAGCAGTTAGATAGGCAAATTGATTGAGGAAGAGACCAATTAGAGCAAAAATGAGAAGAGACAGCAAACTCTTTCTATCCTTTAAAAAGGCCAGCATTCTATCCTTTGCAGTGGCATAAGCCAAGAGCATGAGAATCCCACCGGCGATAAAAAGTCGTAAGTTAGTTAAAACCAGAGCCGAAATTCCGTGTGCCATCAGGTATTGCCCACTCGTTCCTGACAAGCCCCAAGCAATCCCAGCCACAACTGTTAATAGAGTCCCTTTTAAACTATTTGACATGTCTCTCCTTACTATTCTTTGCGAATCAAGTCCATCACTTGATTGCGGTCTACAATCCATTGAGCCCTCTCATCCTTTTCATAGGTGCGATTCGATAGGAAAATGGCCGCTTCTTGCTTCCGACGATTCCACATGATAAAGGTACCTGTATAGCCCGTATGGTCTAGCCAATCTCCTTCCAAATTCCATGCCAAAGAACGTTCCTTGTCATCCAAAGGAGAAAAATTTTGACTCAAGTCTCTTGCAAAATCATCTGCTAAATAGTGTTCTAAAAAGATTTGTAAATCCTTTACAGTCGAAAACAAACCAGCACTCCCTGCATGTCTGCCCAGGAGGCGAGCCTTGGGATCATGTACCAGACCTGCCTCGACACCTCTGACGGTTGGAACAGCAAGCTCAACAGGCCCAAATTGGGTTTCCGTCATTCTCCAAGGATTCCAAACTTGTTCCTGTAAAATCACATCCAAATCCTTATCAAAGATTCTTTCCAAAATAAAGCCCAAAAGTAAAAAATGGACATCCGAATAAAGAAAGGCTGGCTGACTTCGTCTCTTGAGATGAAACATAGCTTCCTTTAATTCAGAAGCTGTTAAAAGATCACGATTGGGAATAAAAGGATCAAGATCTGTTGCGTGAGTCAAGAGCTGGCGAATAGTGATGTCTGGATAATCACTCTCTGGTAAAAAATCTGTTACCGGTCTGTCAATATCTAATTGACCATTTTCCCACAAGAAGGTAAAAACGGTGCCAACCCCAACAACCTTGCTGACACTAGCTAGATCATAAACCAGTCCTGCCTCGGTCTGCAAGCCATGCTCTGGGTCACTCTGGCCTAAATAGAACTCCGTCCATTGATTGTCCTTAAAATACGCAAAAGAGGCTCCGGGATAAATCCCTGCCTCGATTTGTTCTTCTATTTTTTTAATAATCTTGGTCCACTTCATACTTCTTCAAACCACAATTCAACATTATTTCTATCTTTTCCAAGGAAGAATTTTTCAGACTTAGGAATAAAATATTCTGTAGACTCAAACTTCTGGCGCAGACTTACTAAATCTAATTCATTGACCAAGAATTTGAGCATAGATAAGTCCCAGGTAACCGTACTGTCCACAGTCAAATCCTGCCCCTGTGCTGGAATAAAATCAAGGGAAGTCCCAACTTCAGATACTTCCAAGAAACTTTCAATATCAGTTGGGAGATGTAATTCTATAGAAATCTCAAATTTACTTAAAGAAATTGACTCCAGATCTGTTTGAAATTCTGGCTTTTCTCCTACTTCTACTAGACTTTCTCTATCATCTTCCGCATGAATCAAAATCAAATCATCTTCTGGTGAGAAAATTTCAAAAGCGTATCCATTTTGACCTTTATATAATTGATGAATCGAATCTGTTTTAGCTAATAAGGCCTCGATTTCTAAGGGATTTTCCACCTTGACAATCAATCTAGCTAGTTTTTTTCTTCCCTCCACCTTACGAGTGCGCATACTTGGAGATTCTTCTAAAACCAGCTTTTCTAGACCTGTTTGATCACCTAGCGACAGAAAGGCTGACTCTTCTAACAAGGCCTTCATGCCAAGGGTTTCTATATAAAATGTTTCATTTAATTTTCTATTATTAACTTTTAAAGTAGGAATAATCCGTACAATCTGATTTACATTCATAAATTCCTCCGTTACTTTTTATTTTATAGGATTTTAGAATTTTTTACAAGATATTATGCTCAAATTTACCAATTTTCACCCCATTAAAAAATTTTTTTCAAAAGGCTGGCCCAAAACTCCATTTTTAGGAAAAATAAAAAAGTCAAAAAGTAGATAGGATAAACTGGAATGCTAATCAATGGATTGATAAGAAATAATTGACTGTCTTTGTTGATTTTTGATTACGGAGGAATATTATAAAGAAAAAGAACCAGCTCTTAGAACTGATTCCTTTTACAAGTGAAAAATTAGTTATTTTCAACTTTTTCATCGTATTTTGGTCTTAATGTTGTACCTGAGTTAACAATGGTACGTTTTTGAACAAGAGGAAGGTCTGTGCGATTATAAACTGTACGCCATGGTTCCCAAACAAGACCTGTTTTTTCTTGAATCTTCACGCGAATATTGCGCACATTTCCTCTAAATTGAAGTTCAGTTTGGAAACCAGCTGTTCTGTTTTTACCATTATCTTCCCATTGACGTGAGCGAATGCTTTCAACTCCATCCTTATCATAAGTTACTTCATCCCAGTAAACATAGTAACGAGCGATATAAGCTCCCTTATGGTGTAATTTGAGGTAACCATTTTTATATGAAGTCACTTTAGTTTCAATGTAGTCTGTATTGCTTTGAATTGTGGCTACTTGATTATCTTTCAAGAATGCAGTCTTATAAGAAATTGGAACAGCAGGGTTTTGTGTACTGAAAGTAGCTCCTTCTTGAATCAATTTCTTCAAATCTTCTACTGTACCTGTCACAACACGTGCAGCGCCATCAGCATTTCCACCTACGATTGAAACTGTTACAGTTGTATTCTTCAAGACACGTGCCCATTCAGATTCTGGTTTAATAGGCACCCCTTTGATGACAGCATTAATTGCTGCTTTCAACTCTGTACTCTTGCTTGTTGTTTCAAATTTGACATACATTTGACGTCCGTATGAAACGCTTGACACGTATACAGGAGGTGTTTTGTCATCAATTCCACGTGCTTTCAATTGATCAACCGTTACTCCTGGAGCAATTACATCTGATGGTTTTTTTGGAGCATCAAAGTTAGCAGTATAGTAAATTTGTTTAAAATCAACAACTTCAACTTGTTTTTCACCCTTGTTCACAGCCTCAAAGTCAATTTTCAAATTAACACCGACTTTTTCAAAATCACTTCCGAATTTTGCTTTCAATTGATTCATGCTGTAAGCAGAAGTTGATTCGTACTGCATACGTGCTGGAGCAGGATTTTTCGCAGCATATTTTTCATGCCAACGATTTAACAAGGTATTCACACCTTCCTGCATACCACTTGCAGTTGGATTAGCATCTACATAGCTATCTCCGCCTACCATTCCTGGTAAATCAACACTGATTCTACCTTTGCTACGATCTAAACTAATTTGTTGTGGTTTGTTTTCTAGAAGGTCTTGATTTGCTTTAAATAAAGCACCTAAGAAGATATCTCCGTTACCATTAATAGCAACATCTGCAGAACCATTAGAAAGGTTTTTCTTCACTTTTTCCACAACCACAAATTCATTTCCTTGTTGTTTTGTGCTTGTATTAGTGTAATTTTCTAATGCTTCGCCTTTTCTAGTTAAAATATTTAGTTTATCGTAATTTAAACCAAATAAATAGTTATTTAGTTCTGCAGTAAAGTCTGTTTTTGCCTTATTTTCTGTTTTAACTTTGTTTTCTGTTTTCTTATCTGCTACTACTTTTTCTTCTTTTACAGAACGATATACTTCAACTTCTGCTAGACTAAGAGGAGTTTTAGATTTATTTAATTCAATTTTTACATATCGTGCATTAACTCCTGAGAATTGAACATCAACTGTTGGTTTATTGTTTAAACTATCGACATGTTGACGAGTTACTTCCTTACCATCTTTATCTAACAAAATAACATCAAAATTAGATAAACGATTCGCTACAACTCCATCTCCACGATTGTAAATACGAACAGTTCCCACACCTTCTTCTTTTGCTAGATCAACTTTCCACCAAGAATGATCTTGAAAATCTGTATGAGTTACTGAACGATTGTCCCAGGCATTATCACGATTACCGTCAACTGCTCTAGAAGCCTCCCCTTCATAAGCAGTCGAACTCTGACTTGCAGACTTATGAGCAGCAATATTTTCACCAGCAACTGCAGCAACGCTTGGTTCTGTTGCTTTTACTACATTTGTTTGAAATACAAGGCCAGAACCTAGCAAAAATGTTGCAATGGCAACACCACATACTCCAACGCTACGTTTACGAATAGAAAAACGAAATCCTTTATCTTGTTTGTTTTGAGACATACAAAACTCCTATATATTTGAACGAATTATTTCTCGAACGCGCTTTCTTGAAACAATAAGAGTATAACATAAAAATATTATAGATGCAATCGTTTTCTTAAAAAAATTATTATTTTTTATTAGCTAAACTTGTATAGTTGCCCATATGTTACTAATTTCACATTTAAACATCAAGTGGTCTATACCACTAAAAGCAAGAAAACGACCAGGCTTAAATCCCTATCAGTTGGGAATCAGCACTGTCCGTTTTTGTATATATAGTCAAATTCAACTCTTAAATCTATAGGTTAACAAATTTCTCAATGCAAAGCTTTTCATTTTTTTTATCATCTCTTAGATTCAAATTCTTTATAAGCTTCCTGAAGATAGGCATCAAAAACTTCTTCATCTGAAATCGTGTCAGAGATGAAGCTACCGTTACTTGTTCGTTCTGACAGGTTCAAGTCTTGTAGTCGACTTTCATAGATTGTTCCTTTGTTAGATTGAACAAGCAGAGTTTGGTCATTCCCGTCCACTTCTGTACTAAAGAGGTCACCAACGAAGCCTTGTTCTGCGACTGCTCCTGCTAAGAAGACACGATGCGGTTTGTTTTTCAACTCACGCAAGACTTGAAGTCCTCGTTTGGCACGGCTTGTTGCTGGAATTTCCTCAATAGAAACACGTTTCAAACTTCCACGCTGAGTTAAGAGATAGAAGGAGGAGGTATTACAGATAAAGGCCGATTGGAGGACATCATCTTCTTTCAGATTCATAGCCTTGACACCTGCAGCCTTGGCACCGACAACCGGAACCTCTTCGATATTGAAACGAAGGGCATAACCATTTTGGCTAATCAAAAGAACATCATCTAGTTTAATCGGAGCCACTGCTACAATCTGGTCTGTCTCGTCTTTGAGTTTAGCATACTTGACTGATTTAGATTTATAGGTCCGCCATGGAGTGAATTCTTTACGTTCTACGCGTTTGATTTGACCAAGACGAGTTGCAGCAAAGTAAGTTGTCGCATCATCAAACTGATCCACGACTTCCACATAAAGGATTTCTTCGTTAGTTTCAAAGTTTGTAATGGTCTGGCTCAGATGCTCTCCGATGTCCTTCCAGCGAATATCTGCCAACTCATGGATTGGTCGATAGATGACATTTCCAAGACTTGTGAACATCAAAAGATGCTGTGTTGTCTTGACAGCTTGTACAAAGATCAAACGGTCATCATCACGTTTGCCAATTTCTTCCAGAGTGGAAGCCGCAAAGGAACGTGGACTGGTACGCTTGATGTAACCTGCCTTGGTCACGCTGACATATGTATCTTCCTCAGCAATCAGACTAGCTGTATCAATCTCAATTACTTTTGCTGTGTCTTCTAAAGTACTCAAACGTGGAGTCGCAAATTTCTTCTTGACCTCACGAAGCTCTTTCTTCATGAGATTGTACATAGTCCGTTCGTCACCAATGATCGCTGCAAGCATGGCAATCTTTTCACGAAGTTCTGCTTCTTCTTCCTGCAAGACAACTACGTCTGTATTGGTCAAACGGT
>OLNM01002802.1_pt1 | contig 10450 bp, 12 predicted proteins | sample 1672391 | NCBI WGS metagenome assembly OLNM01 (sample SAMEA3136680, study PRJEB25190) | human gut metagenome | reverse complement strand
ATCTTGCTTGCTGAGACGCAAGAATGCGTCTCTACAAGTTTTCGTCGAACTCACGTTAATTAGGTGTAGGAGGAACGGAAAGTTAAAATGTTTTAATTAGGGGGATATTTTCTCTTTCGCTGTAACTTTTCCTTTGTCCAATCGTCTTACATTATAGAGAGGATGAAAATAGTCAGTTTCCGAAACGATGTCATGCCGCTGAAAGACAAACTCTTCAGGCTGGCACTTCGCGTCACTCTCCAACGCGCAGAGGCGGAGGACATAGTGCAGGAAGCGTTGATTAAAGTCTGGAACAATCGAGACCGCTGGGCGGAGATAGAATCCATGGAGGCTTACTGCTTCCGGATTACCAGGAATCTGGCGTTGGACTATCTCAAGAGGAAAGGCTCAGACAACGATTCGCTCAGCGAGGAAAAGCAAGAACGCCCAGACAAATCATCCGATCCCTACGAGCAAATGAACCAGAAAGACCGTCTGGCGCTCGTGAGAAAAATAATTGACGGGCTCCCGGAAAGGCAACGCAGTTGCATACAGCTGCGGGATATCGAAGGAAAGCCATACAAGGAAATAGCTCAGATACTGAACATAACCGAGGAACAGGTGAAAGTAACCATTTTCCGGGCCCGTCAAACTATCAAGGCAAAATATCAAACATTCGACGAATATGGACTATAAGTACATCAATCAACTCTTGGAACGCTATTGGAGCGGCGAGACTTCCCTCGAGGAGGAGAAGATTCTGCGCACGTTCTTCAGCCAGGAGGATGTTCCCGCCGAATTGCAGAGATATAAAGACCTCTTTGCCTACCAAGGCGCGCAAAGAAGGGAAGAGACGCTGGGCGAGGACTTCGACCGCAAGCTCATGGCTGTCATCAATGCGGAACGCGAACCCAAGGCTCACGCCGTGACTCTTACCCGCAGGCTCAGGCCGCTGTTTAAGTCGGCCGCCATTGTAGCCATCTTCCTTACATTGGGCAATGCGGCCCAAGTCTCCCTCAATCCTGAAACACCTTCCCAGGTCACAGGCGTGGACAATGGATATCGGGTGATGCCAACGGTAGGGGCTTCGGTAACGCTTAAAGATAGTGCCAAGGTAGATTCCATGCACCGCTTCAAACTTCAAGTGAGTGATGAAAACACAAAAGAGGTATTTATAAAATGATAATTTCTATGCTTTCTCTATAAATCATAAAACAAACAATCACGAAACTGTGAAGTTTCAATTCTCTCAAATTTTTCATAACATACTAACGTGAGAAGCCGCCCGTCTGTCGAGACGGGCGGCTTTGTTTTTTCCATCAGAAGTTTTCCCCAAAGGTTCTGCCTCGCTCTATACAGGGTTCTGCATACGAAGCTGCTTGAACCCAAATCTCATTAGGATTTGGGTAGATTGTTCATTGATGTCTTACGTATTGTTTTCCGGCTTGATGAAGGCGTAGTGGGCTACGTCGAGGCAAGACGGGAAGCAAGACGCTGACAGAAGTGGAGAAGATGCCCAAAGAGCTTCACGCAGGAAAGGGAAAAGAACCTTGGGCGGTCTAATGACCAATTTGGGTTTATGATGCCGCTTATTTGTGATGCAAATATAGGAAAAATATGTCGTATAACCAGCGGAAACTGTAATTTTTTGGTCCTTTCCGCAGATTATACGGAATTTTTAAGAACTTAAGTCTCAAATTTTCAGACTTGAGCAACTCAAGCGGTTGGGCAAACGACTGGAAAGACGTTTCGGTATCAAGGCCATTGGGGGATACCTTTTTTTCCATCAGCAATCTCAAGACGCTTGCCGGAGAGCAGTACCTCATTGGCCGATTTATTCACGAGTCCGGCGTTTCCGCAGACAGCGAAATAATTCAGAGACTTCATAATGAGGTGGTTGCGCTTACCACCTTTGCCCTCGGTAAACGAGCGACTTAGAGATGATGGTGGAATATTAAACATATTAAGAATTAAATTACCGAACTATTGTATGGTAACATTAATCTTATAATGATGTTTTTGTGTAGAAGTTGTAGTGTAAGCGTCAACTTAAATCAAGGAGCTACACAACAAAAAACACTTCCATACTGTGTTACTACGGAAGTGTTTGTAAGACTATTTGACTATTTTAATAGCTTGTACTTTTTCATCAATAATTGTAATATCAGCATTGTTTGTATAGTGCCATATTTCATGTCCTTTCTCTATTTTCTCTTTATATTCAGGAGATCCAATAGCTTGTTTAACCTCTTTGCTCTTCATACTTTCCAAAAGTTCCTCTGCGCCACCGTGCAGATAAGCGGAACGGTAACGGTATACCGTGGAAACGTCTATCCCGAGACATGAGGCCGCGAAAGAGGGGGAATTGCCCATGCCCAACATCAGGACGCAAGTCACACGGGCATAGTCAGAACTTCCGGCTAGATTCCGTTGAAGTTTACGCAAAACCCCCATCTCTGATGTTGACAATTGGATTTCCATGCCGCGAATATACAACTTTTGAGCGAATTATTCGCATTTCACTTACTTTTAACTATAAAATGCGTAACTTTGCCTGAGAAATCAAGTTGAGAAAGACAGAAGAATATGGATATCAAGACATTTACCGGAATCCTGAGGGCGTTCCTTGTTCCTGATTCATGCCTTCCCGGCCTCATTGAGCGGTCGGCTTCATTCTTAAACGTTCAGGTAATCCCACGATATATATACGATTTTTTCCCTTTAAGAGACCGCTTCCTCTTACGACTTTATGGTCGCGTTAAGCGGATAAACCCTATTCAGATGGACAGACTGGCTTTTCCCGGAGCTGACGCGAGTGACGGCGCTATCCAAGGTGCCGTGCCGTTAAGTCGTCGGGGAGTGTCCATCATGGGACAGGTCAGGGTACATTCACGCATGTAGAACGAATAAATCACTTTGTATGGCAAACATATTGAAAGAAGGCGGAATTCAAAACAAGATTGGATTCGCCGGTCTGTTGATTACGTTGGGCATTGTTTTTGGCGACATCGGTACATCGCCACTTTATGTGATGAAAGCCATCATCCATACCGGGGAGGCGCTCGACGAGGATTATGTGCTGGGAGCTTTGTCTTGCGTCATCTGGACACTGACCCTCCAGACCACGGTCAAGTATGTCTTGGTGGCTCTCCGCGCAGACAATAACGGCGAGGGAGGCACACTTGCGCTTTATGCCCTTTTGCGCCGCCACAGGAGAAAATGGATTTACGCCATAGCCATTGTTGGCGCGAGCACTTTGCTGGCTGATGGCATTATAACCCCGGCCATTACCGTTACGACAGCCATCGAGGGACTGGAAAGCGTCAGTCCGAGCCTGCCTGTCATCCCCATTGCGCTGGCCATTATTACCGTCATATTTTTCGTGCAGCGTTTCGGGACGGAAAACATAGGACGCTCGTTCGGGGTGTTTATGCTGTTTTGGTTTTTGCTCCTGGGAGCGGTCGGGGTCGCGGGCTTGGTTTCCTGTCCTCAAGTGTTCAAGGCCTTCAATCCTTGCTACGCTATACGCTTGTTGGCGGAATCCCCTCATTGGTTCCTGATATTGGGAGCCGTCTTCTTGTGCACTACCGGAGCGGAAGCCTTGTATTCTGATTTAGGGCATTGCGGCAGGCGAAACATCACCGTCAGCTGGCTGTTCGTGAAAACGATGCTCATCCTCAACTACCTGGGGCAAGGAGCGTGGGTGTTGGATCATCCGGAGAGCGCGCAGGGCACTGCCAATCCTTTCTATGCCATCATGCCGCGAGAGGCGCTGGTGTTTGCTGTCGTGATGGCCACGGGAGCCGCCATCGTGGCGAGCCAGGCTCTTATCAGCGGTTCGTTTTCCATATTGAGCGAGGCCATGAACCTGAATTTCTGGCCCCGCATGCATATCAAGCATCCCACTAACGTGAAGGGACAGCTGTTTATCCCGATGGTAAATCTCGCCATGTATATAGGAGTCGTGTTTACCATCTTGTTGTTCCGTGACTCCGGTCACATGGAAGCGGCTTACGGGCTTGCCATAACGGTCACGATGCTGATGACCACGCTGTTGCTGGGCTTCTACTTGCGCACGCGGGGCGTGCCCCGTGCCTTGTCCTTGTTGTTTGTCGGCGGGTATTGCGTGCTAGAGGGCATATTCCTTACGGCCAATCTCTCCAAGCTGATGGCGGGTGGTTGGTTTACGTTGTTGATTGGCGGGCTGCTCTGCTTCATCATGTTCGTATGGGTTGGCGCCGGGAAAATCCGGCGCAGGTATATGTCCGCGAAGCGGTTGGGCGATTACTACGGTATCATTTCCGACATCAAAGGGGATGAAAGCATACCCAAGTATGCCTCCAACCTGGTGTATGTGAACCACGCGGGCAAGGAAGGCTGGGTGGATGAAAAGTTGCTCTATTCCATCATCAACAAGCAACCTAAGCGGGCGGACCACTATTGGCTTATCAACTTGGAATTCGTGGATGCGCCGGACACCCTTGAATATAGCTGCTCCACGTTGATAAAGGAGACTTTGTATAGCGTAACCATGCGTGTGGGCTTTCGCATAGAGCCTCGCGTGAGCCTTTATTTGCGGCAAGTGGTTGACGACCTTGTCGCGGGCGGCGAGGTGGAACTGACCAGTTCTTATCCCTCTTTGCGCAAGAACGGCATACCGGGCGATTTCCGCTTTATCATCATACACCGCGTATATTATCCGGAAGATTCCCGTAACCGTCGGCAAAACCTGCTGATGAGCCTCTATGCCCTTATCCGGAAGATAGGCATCGGAGAGCCAAACGCCTTGGGGCTTGACACGTCGGTCGTCGCGGTTGAGCGTGTGCCGTTGATCATTGAAAACAGGGCAAGCCATATTCGTCGCATAGAGCGGGTCGAGCCGGATAAAGGCGATGATGAAGGTTGACGGGTGCCGCTTGTCCTGCTAGTCTGGTAAAGCTTACCTTGCATGCTCCCTGCCGGTGACCGACGTGCCACCGGCAGGGAGGAGCTGGGACTGCCAACCGTGGGCAATCCGCTGACCCAATAAAAACAAAAGGGAACTACCCGTGAGGATAATTCCCTTTTACGCGCTCCAGGATGGGCTTGAACCAACGACCCCCTGATTAACAGTCAGGTGCTCTAACCAACTGAGCTACTGAAGCAATTCTTTGTTTTTGCGGTTGCAAAGGTAAGCACTTTCTTTGAAACCACCAAATATTTTGGGCGAAATTTTCGTTTCCTTGATAAATATCCCTAATTTTTCCGCGTTTTTGGTGGTATTACCGCCCGAATGTAGTATTTTTGCACCAACCAAACACGATATGCGATGAAGAAAGCAATCTTACTCTACGCGCTCTCCTTGTTGTTCTCCATGCCCGTCCAGGCGCAAGGCGACAGGGATCATGATTTTGCAGTGTCCAAGAACATCGAGATATTCAACGCCATCTATCGCAACCTCGACATGATGTACGTGGACTCACTGGACGCTGACGAGGTGATAGGCAATGGCATCAACGGCATGCTCCGCAGCTTGGATCCCTATACGGAATACTATCCCGAAAGCAAGGTGAAGGAACTGAACCAGCTCATCACGGGCAAGTATGCCGGAGTGGGCGCGTTGATTAAGTACAATGAGCAGCTGAAGCGCGTTGTCATCGACGAACCATACGAGCACATGCCCGCCGCCGAGGCCGGTTTGCGCAAGGGCGATATCATATTGAGCATAGACGACAGCGTGATGACCGACAAGACGGTGAGCGAGGTAAGCAGTCACTTGAGAGGAGAGCCCGGCACTTCCTTCCTGCTGAAAGTGAAGCGTCCCAGCACGGGCAAGACGCTCAAGATGAAGGTGACCCGCCGCTCCATCCAGTTGCCCAGCCTGCCCTATTACGGCATGTTGGAGGGCAACCTGGGCTATATCAACTTCTCTTCCTATACCGACGGCAGCGCCCAGGAAGTGCGCCGCGCCTTCCTCGACCTGAAGAAGCAAGGGGCGAAAGGCTTGGTGCTCGACCTGCGCAACAATGGTGGCGGGTCCTTGCAGGAGGCTATCAGCATCGTCAACATGTTCGTGCCAAAGGGCTTGACCTTGGTCACCACCAAGGGAAAGGTAAAGCGTGTCAACAGGGTATATGAGACTACCGTGGAGCCGGTAGATACCGTGATGCCCATGGTGGTATTGGTCAACGGGAGCACGGCCAGCGCGGCGGAGATTACCAGTGGTTGTCTGCAAGATCTGGACAGGGCTGTCATCCTGGGCACGCGCACTTTCGGCAAGGGGTTGGTGCAGGTGTCGCTCGATTTGCCTTATAATGGGCAGCTGAAAGTCACTACCAGCCATTACTACATCCCCAGTGGCCGCTGCGTGCAAGCCATCAACTATCGTCACGCCAAGGGAGGCTCCGCGGAGCAGGTGCCCGATTCCCTCACCCGTGTATTCCATACCAAAGGCGGCAGGGAAGTGAAGGATGGCGCGGGCATTATGCCCGATATAGAGGTGAAATCAGACTCCTTGCCCAATATCGCGTATTATCTCATCGGGTTGAGGGACAGCAACGAGGTGGTGCTCAATTATGAGGTGGATTACATCGCCAAGCATCCCACCATCGCCCCCGCGGAGAGCTTCCAGCTGACGGATGCCGACTACGAGGAGTTCAAGCAACGGGTGCTGGACTGCGATTTCCAGTATGACCGCGAGACGGAGAAATACTTGAAGGACTTGGTGCGCCTGGCGAAGTTTGAGGGATATTACGAGGACGCGAAGCCCGAGTTTGAGGCTCTGGAGAAGAAACTGAGCCACAACGTGGCCAAGGACCTGGACTACAACAAGGACATCATCAAGCAATTGCTGGAGAACGACATCGTGGCCGCCTACTATTACCAGGCCGGGGCCATCCGCAATTCCTTGCGCTATGACAAGCAGGTGGCCGAGGCTATCCGCCTTTTGCGCTCTCCCGAGGAGTACGCCAAGGTCTTGCGTCCCGCGGAGAAAGCCCCTGCCACGGAGTAAGGGCGGATATGCCTTGCCCGTCTCTGCCGTTTTTCGGTGGGTTCACGCCAGTTACGTGAATAGCGATATCAATTTTTCTCGTCCTGGGCTTGCGAATCTCCCCAAAATTTCGTATATTTGCGGAAAAGGCGGAAGCTTAGCCTGGCGGGGCAGGCGGATGCCGCTAACCAATCGTAGGAGGTTTTGCCATGAGAAGAAACGATTTGTCTTTCAAGATGAGCCTGTCCAGGCCGGTGCGCGTGGTGACATGGATTAGTTCCGCCCTCATCCTGCTGGGCGTGGCGGTGTGCGCCTATACCGCTGCCGTGGTGGAGAGCGGCGGTTGGGTTTTCTGGCTGATAGCCGCTTGCCTGTTGTTCATTCCCCTTTACTTCGCTTTCCGTTGCCCCCGCGACATTACGTTGGATGAAGAAGCCTTGTCTGTGCGCCAATATGTGGGAGGCGTTTCCATTCCCTATCGTGACATAGCGGAAGTGGAGCCCATTTCCCGCTATTCGGGTCTTCGCCTTTGCGCCAGTGTCGGCTTCTTTGGCTTCACGGGGCTGTTTTGGAGCAGTGAGTTGGGCAAGCATACCGTTGTGGCGGGCAACCTGAAGTCTCCTTTCCTGGTGGCGTTGAAATCGGACAAGAAGTATGTCTTCAATTGTGATGCCAGCGATAAGCTGTTGTCCTCGCTCAGAATGCGTCTGCCAGTGTCTTAGCCATCTGTCGTCAGCATTGTAGAGACGCATTCTTGCGTCTCAGCCAACAAAATGTTCACCTGGCGTTCAATCGGCAAATTGTAGCGGCGATGTGTACATCGTCGGCCAGCAGGATTGCAATGCGTTATCACCACAAGTACTTGCAATCTTGCTTGCTGAGATGCAAGAATGCGTCTCTACACTGTTTGCTTGTCATCCCAGCAATAAACTCCAACAGGTATGCGCCATCCCCTTTCGCGCCCTCACGCGAAAGGGGTTTGAAATACATAGCTCCTAAATCCCTTTTACTAACTATATAAGTTCATGGAAGCTAATTAATAAGTCTGTTCCACGTCGTGGAATGGATTTGTCAGCTATATATAATCCGTTTTCCTACTGGTTATTTAAAGGTTTTAAGCGTAAAGATATGAAAGAGCGAGGAACTAGCGGAAGGGATTATTTCGTGGAATGACGCGCTCCTTTTCCAAAAAATCGCCAAAAAGGTTGTAACACTACAACCTTTTTGCCGATTTTTCCTTATCTTTGCATGGTGTCCTGACGCAATGAGGCAGGGTTCGTCTTTTCTCGCTTTTGATTTTAAGACTTGCGCGTTTGCGATGAATTGTATAATTTTGTGGCTATAGTCTATGTGATTAACGTCGTACATTTGCACAATAGCTAAAAACTTAAATAATTTGTAACTTTGCATTGCATGGACAAAGCCCGAATTAACGTTGGTAAATAGAACTGGAGTTCACGTTATGTTAAATTTCAATCCGCTACTACAATTAAAAGCGTGAATGCATTGCCAATTAAAAAATATATTGTAATTTTGCATAGAATATAAGCTGATTTAAAAATTACGAAAATGGCAAGTCAAATTGAAAGCCTCAAAGCATATTTTGATGAAACTCCACAAGACATCTTGGAAAAGGACTGGAAAGAGATTGAGCCTCTGAACGCAATTGGCCCCGATGTTTTGGAGTATGCCGATTATGTAAAAGAGTATTTCGGCGTTAATATACCATATTCAAACTCTACAGAATGGGGAGAAATCCATAAATTTGAAATTCCTGAATATATAGGCGACACCAACATATTGGCTGACTCAAAATATCTTTTAGCTGCATAAGAATGGAACAGGCTGCGTTCAAATTAGACTCGTACCAGTTTAGAAAAGCATTTTTGGATTTTGACATACCCCAAAATGCCACATTGGAAATAGATCTCAATCCTAAAGGGACGTTTTATGCGAAAACAAGCCAATTTGAGCTTGTTTTTGATGTCTTGATTGGTTGCGTTGAAACAAAATCCGAGATGATAAATGTTTCGTGTGTTGCCAAGTTTACATTTCAAGGGCACATTTCAATAGACGAAATACCAGACTATTTTTATCCAAATAGTCTGGCCATACTTTTCCCGTATGTAAGGGCTTTTGTGAGCACCATGTCTTTGCAAGCGAATATAAATCCGATTGTGTTGCCAACCATTAATTTAATGGGTATCACGGAAACACTTAGGCAGAATACAAAAGTTGTTCAGTAAAAACATGAAATGTGCCGACATTTTTCAAACTCTCGAAAACAGGAACAATGACGCGGATGTGGAAAACCACGGGCCGTTCTTTTGTTCTTCTAGGTATCAAAACGGAGAGATGAAAAAGGGCATTAAAGAACCATGGCTTGGTGAAGGATATTATTTTTGGGATACCAGGATAGAGGATGCTAAATGGTGGGGAGAAACCATATATGGTAAAATGGGTTACATTATATGTCACACAACATACGACCAACATTCCTCGCTATTATATGATTTAGTTGGAGATTTGAGGCAATTAGATGACTTTATCAAATGTGCACGCTTCATTAAGCAAAGGAACAATACGGAAAGAATATCTTTTGCATCGGTACTTGCTTATTTGAAGAAAAGCGGTGGGTTTTGCTATAAAGCCATACGTGTATGGCCTCTCCCCAAACATTTAGGGAGCACTGGGATATTTTTCTCTGGCAATATCACTGCGCTTGGGGATTTGTCAAGAACGCAAATCTGCTTCTTTGATAAGACTCTTTTGACAGAGCCTTATCAAATAGTATATAAGGAGCCAGCCTGCAACACCCAAACCATATAGTTGGCAACAATCACCAACCAATTTGGTGCGGTCATTGAAACCTCTGAAAACCACAATGCCCCCATCTGTAGTTTATGCCTGGGTGTAGTATAAGGAATTCGTGAATGTCCGCCATTCACCAGTCCGTTCTCATTGAAAAGCACTGCAGTACTGATTTAGCCTGCGAAGTATATCTTCATAGGTAGATGAAGCATGTCTTCATCTGTCCTTGTAGTATATATCTTCGTTTTCTGGAGGCGTATATTGGAAGTAAGCGGGCATTCCAGTAAGATTTATCTATCTTATTGCCTTTCATTCTAGCTTTCGCCTGCTTGTCAGTTACCTTTACATGTGGGGAATTTGCCCTTGGGAACTTATCAATTGGTATTTGAATGGAGGGATGAGGTGTTATATGTAGCGTTTGTCAAACGCTTCTTCTTTGCGTTTTTAACATAAATTCTTGCATGCTTGTAATGAAAAGTGTAATTTTGCGGTGATATATTTTAATAAAATGAAACTAAGATGGAATAAGACATGCTTGATGATGAATAAAGCGGGTTTGGCGTTTTTTATTTGGATAGCAGTCCTTCTTTCTTCCTGCGGCGGAAGAGGGGAGGGCGGATGGGCGCACCCTACGTTAACGTGAGTTCGATGAATTTAGAATAAGGCAAGCTGTGTATCCAAAGTGCGTTG
>OLNM01002793.1_pt1 | contig 10477 bp, 8 predicted proteins | sample 1672391 | NCBI WGS metagenome assembly OLNM01 (sample SAMEA3136680, study PRJEB25190) | human gut metagenome | reverse complement strand
TCAAACTCCGTGAACATGGCTCCGGTCTGCTGTAATACATGTTGGCGAACCTCTTCTTCTCTCTTCTCCAGGTTCTCCTTCTTCTTGCGTTCCCACTCTGCCAGAATATCCTCGATATTCATCTGGCCGGTGATCTGTTTCTCAATGCTCTCTGCCTCCGGCATTACCAGGCTGATCTGACCGTCGGATTCCTGTGCCAGCACATCGGCCAGTTCCTTGGGCGGCTCTACGGGAGCTGCCGGGGTTACCGGTGCTACAGGAGCTGCCGGCGCCGATGCCGTAACTTCATGAATCTCCTGCGTTCGGGAAGCTTCCGGTACTTTCTGTACTTCCGGTTCCTTCACGATTTCCTGTACTTCCGATGTCTTCTGTACTTCGGATAGCTCCGGTACTACATCGGTTCTTCTTGCAACAACAGGCTCTTCCGGCAGAATCTCTTCCGTCTCTACCTGGGGCACCTGTGACAGATCGCCGATTTCTCCAGTCTCCCCAAAGAATACTTCCGAGCTCTCCATCTGCTCCGTCTCCGGCTCCAGATCGTCTTCACTGACATCTGCGATCTCCGGATAGTCCAGAGACTCCGTATCGGAATCCCCGGGATCGATCATGGGTGCCACGATAGAACGGGTAATGGAATCCGAAGTCTCCTTCGCATGGTCCTCACTCAGTACCTCCCGCAGGCCTGCTGCCAGTTCTGCCTGTAGATTGATCGTATTATATTGTCCCACATCCATGGTCTTCACATGAATGTCGAAATCATCTTCCGCCGGCTGCGCGGGTGCCTGCTGGGGCTGTACCGGCTGCACCGTTTCATAGACTCTGGTGTCACCGGTCACCTGCTCGTAGGTTTCCTCCTGTACATAACCCTGATTCGGCTCATAGCCTCCGTCCTGTACATAGCCCTGATTCGGGTCATAACTTCCATCCTGTGCATAGCCCTGGTTCGGGTCATAACTTCCGCCCTGTGCATAGCCCTGATTCGGGTCGTAACTTCCGTCTTGCACATAGCCCTGATTCGGATCATAAGTTTCGTTCTGTCCATAACCGGGATCCTGCGCATAATTCTGAGAATACTGCTGCGTACCGGGCGCGTCAAAACGATGATCGTATTTTTCCTGCTGTTCCGGTGTTAGCGGCTGATGGAGCATTTTCAGCTCCATTGCCTTGATAACGTATTTGCCCTCGCCAAACCAAAGGATCAGCTCATCACATTCCTCTACACATCTGGCAGCAAGTCCTACTCTGTGATATAGATAAGCCAACTCATATGCCCATTTTTCTCTGTAATCTCTCTTTTTCAGTTCTTCCAGAACAGCAATGCGCTCTTCCAGACTGACATCCTGCGCCTCATATAATTTGTACTGCAAAATATATCTGCCGGGATCCTTTGGCGCTACCTGCACAAACTCTTTGTAATACTCGATAGCCTGTACATACTCTTCCATTTTAATGGAAAGTTCGCACAGAGAATAGCAGATCGTCCTTCCTCCCGGGCGGCGTTCATATGCCAGAAGCAGCATATCTCTGGCATCCTCGTATCTTCGATTGATCTTGTAAAGGTCACTGATAGTGCACAGCATCATAACACTTTTGACTCTGCGCCAGTCAATGGTATCCGCAATCTCCGCAGCCTGCGCATACTCCCCACGGCTGATCAAGTCTTTGATTTCTTCCGCTCTTAATTTATATTCACTCTTATCCAAGGTATTTCGCTCCCTTAACCTTTTCTTATCCTAAGCTTCTCATTTCCCCGGGTACACTACCCCACTTTTTTCTTATTCAGTGTACCATAGTACCCATTGATATGTCAAAATCAAACTGGGCAAAATGTGTGGAAATCTCCCCTTCGGAATACTACCCACGAAAGTGGGATGACTTCTTGGGCTTTTGACGTTTTTTCGCCTGTCGGATTGCTTCTTTGCGTCGGTTACGAAGGTCCTGATCCACCGAACGATACCGGGATCTGGAACGATTTCTTCTGCGGTTAAATCTCCAGGTCAGGCGGGTACTGCGGTGGGCAAAATGATAATTCTTGAAAAACGTACGTAATAACAGTGCAAGGAAGATCAATACCGCAATTCCCACGATACAGAAAAATACTTTTACCACATTAATGAAAATAACCGCAGGACCGCCGGAAGTGCTGTTTTCCTCCTCCGGAGATGTCTCCTGTGCAACCGTTGGAATTCCACCATTGTTTCCGGTGTTATCTCCTGCTGTTTCGGTTGTCTCTGTATTGTCTGCCTCTGTGGTCGTTGTGCCTGACTGCGTTTCATCGGTTGCACCGCTTTCCTCTGCAGACTCCGTGGTCTCTGCCGTATTTTCCCGGAAGAAACTACTGCCCTTTTCCGCTGCCGTAAAGTCCAGGGATGCCGTTACCAGTACCACATCATTGTAAGTATAAGTGATCACAGCCACCTGTCCTGGTTCTGTATTATCATAGGAAATACTGGACACCGCATCCTGAAAGGTGATGGTGTTCGGCAAAGTGATGCTGTCCGTCTGGTTCAGTTCCAGAATCGGTTTGGAGTTGCCGAAAATATCATTCCCACTGTAAAAAGATCCTAAATTCTCGATATTATACTTGGTCTCTGTCTGAGAAATGTTCACTCTCTGAAAATTGCTGAAACCATAATCAAACAGAGTGATTGTATCTTCATAGTAATTCGGATTTTCGTCTTTCATGACCACACAGATCAGCTTCATGCCGTCTTTTTCCGCACAGGACACCAGTGTACTGCGGGCAACATCGGTGTAACCGGTCTTACAGCCTACCAGATACGGATATGCATATTTACCGCCGGGGATCAGTTCCATCTTGTTGACTTCCATAATATCATCTGGCTGGCGTTCCGACGGCAAAATGTGCAGCATATGTGTCATTGTCATTTTACACAGCGCTTCGTTGGCAAAAAAAGCTCTTCCGATCATCGCCAGATCATAGGCACTGGTGTAATGATCCTCATTGGGAAGTCCGTTGGGATTGACGAAATTGGAATCAACACACCCCAGTTCCTTGGCTCTTTCATTCATGATCGGTGCAAAGTCCTGCCAGGTCGTTCCGGAAATATGCTCTGCTACCGCGAAAGAAACTTCATTGGCGGAGCGGATCAGAATGGCATTCAGACATTCCTCCATGGTCAGCTGCTCGCCGGGGTCAATAGCGATATGGTTGCTTCCGGGATCAATATCGTGTACCGCATCATAGGAGAAATCCACGATCTCATCCATGCTGCAGCGCTCGGATGCGATCAATGTTGTCAGAATTTTGGTGGTACTGGCAGGGTATTCCTGCTGATGGATATTTTTGGCATAAAGGATCGCTCCGGTATCCGCATCCATCAAAATGGCGGATTCTGCGCTGACTACCGGTCCCGTAGGCCAGTTTGCCACTTCATTGGACTGAATGGCCAGTGCCTGATTGTGGGCGATGTTCTCTTCTTTGATCGTTGCAGCAGAGACACTAAGCCCCTGAGATGCAAAAAGGCAGAGAGCGCTGATTCCCATCACTGCCCTGGTTAAAAAACTTCTATATGAAAAATGCCTGAAAAACTGCATGTATAAATCCTTCCTGATATCTTCAAAATAAAATGGTGTATGATAATGCGCATTCTTTATCATACACCATTTTACCTAAAAACCAAAGTCTTATCTCTATTTTTTAATTCTTTTTAAGACCTTCTGCGAACGCTGTCATTCTCTATACGGAATACCGTAAATGTTCCTGTCCGTCGAAGTCTTTCCACACAAAATTTTTGCCTTCCCAGATCATGTATCCGTGCCAGCTTTCTTCCTTGGAAATCGACACGGACCCCGGATTCATGCAGATATACTGCTCTGTCTCATGAACAACGCATTTCGGCACATGAGTATGACCGTGAAGAAGAATATCGCCCTTTGAAAGTGGTGGCATATTGTCGCAGTTGAATTTGTGACCATGTGTGGCGAATATCCTCAGTCCGTCACAGCATATATAAGCATATTCCGCCATAACAGGGAAGTCAAGCACCATTTGATCGACTTCTGTGTCACAATTACCACGCACGCACAGAAGCTTGTCTTTAAGCGGATTGAGCATGGCTATCACTTGCTTTGGTGCATATTCCTCTGGAAGGTCGTTTCTTGGTCCGTGATAGAGAATATCACCCAAAAGAATTAGTTTTTCCGCACCGTTTTGCTCAAAGGCTTCAAGCATTTTTTTGCACCAGTAAGCCGAACCATGAATGTCTGACGCTATCATAAGTTTCATATTTTACACTCCTTTATTTAATGATCTCAGATGCAAGCTTGTGCAAAGACACATACTCTGGCTTTATTTTGTTATATATATCGCAGCCTTTTTCCTTTTTGAACTCTTTTACCATTCTGATATAAAGCTGCTGTTTTGTTGTGGCATCAATGACTGCTTCTCTTATAAGCGCCAGTTCGTCTTTATTGCATTTGCCGTCGAGTAGCTCATCAAGTTTTACGGATAGTACATCATGGTAAACAACCTTTTCAGTTTTCTGAGCCGTCATCGTTTTATCTTCATCAGCGGTGCATGTATTTTCGGATTCCTGTAGTCCTTTAAGTCGCAGATATCTTGGCCTGAGAAGCTTGTAAAAATCTGTAGCCTGCTTTTTATATACCTTTGCAAGAGAGTTGTGAAGCTCCTCTTTTGTGTTAGACTCAGCTATAAGTTTGCTGATCTCTTCTATTTGCTCTTCGCTGCAAATGTTTGCAAGTATGCTTTGGAGATCGTTGTTTTTTTGTGCGGTACACTTTTTTCTACCCTTTTTCACTTTGACGATAGTTTCAACAACAGGATCACTTTCTACTTCGACAATATCAGGTGCACAGGCTTCTGGTTCTTCTTCGACCTCTTCTGTATTACCATTCATATTTTCGTTTAGTGTAACAGAATAATCTATAGCCGCAGGCTCAGGGTTTGGCTCATCAGCTTCGTCAATAGTTATCTCTGACTCTGTCTGAATTTCTTCTGTTTCTTCGATGACGATATCAAAAGTATCTTCGATTTCCATGACAATTTCCACCATGTCCAGAGAATCTACTTCCATATCCTTAAAAGAAGACTCCTCCGTGATGCTATCTGCATCTATGTTTAGTCGATTCTTCATCTTCATTGTTTTCGGTCGGATTAACCTTATGATTAGCGAAATTAATAGCGGTTTGTATTGTCCTAGTTCTGTAGACCATAGCATTTGGGCTGTCAACATACTTACCGTGCCAGAAATCATGAAGAAAGTCAAAACCTCTGTCATTGCTGATAACAAAAATATTCGTATAAGTATCCTTGGCTACTAGATAACCCAGAAGTGTTGAAAGCTGAAAATCCAGGGCATTTTTGCCACCAACGTTTACCTTGAAGTATTCAATATCAGCCTTTGATGTAAGAACTTTCTGGTGCATTTCAAAGTTAATGGTATCGGAATTTTCACTGTAAAAAATTATGACGGTATCAGTTTCAGTTAAATTGTCTATGCCTTGAAGTCCTTTGGATTTGACATTTTCAAAGTCTACCAAATAAATTTTCATGTTGATCTATCCTTTCTTTTTGTGTCGTATAAGAATCGTAGCTGCGATTATAACAATAAGTCCGCCTGTCGCAGTTGCTGTCATAAGTATGGCATTTTTGCCTTTTTCATCGTTCTCACTGCTGTCAGTAACGATCTCCTCATAGGTATAAGTTTTTGTCCTTAACGCCTTGTCTATACAAGAAGCAATAAGTGCATGACCTTTTTTATTAGGGTGTATATCAAAGTCATTTATGTTGGTAAGTTCCTTTCCGTGACCGCTGAATTCACTAAAAACATCTGCCACTATGTATCTCTCATTTTCATCTTCGTCAGTGGAGTGTTCTTTGATAATGTTGTTAAGTTTTGAAATTTTATCCTTCGACATACTCTGGAAAACAGCAGCTGCAGTGAAATTATCAAGCGGGTCATATAGTGTCTGAACGATTATTTCACCCTTACTTTTAGCTTCAACAGCGTTAATTATATCATCTAGAGTGTTCGTAAAATTTTTCAGCGCCTTATCCATATCATCAGACATATCCTTCATATCCATTGCAATGCCAATAATATCCTTGGTTTTATCCATCAAATCAGACATTGTGCTTTTAGAAGTAATGCCCAGATCGTTCATCAAAAAATCTATGAAAAGACCAAGAATGTCATTGCCACCTATGGATATAATAACAGCGTCGCTGTCTGCAAGGTCAGCGTCAAATTCGCCTGAATTAATGCGGTCAAGAAGCTGTTGTGAAGTGTCGCCCACAACAGCAGAGTTCACAAGCTTACAGCCGCCAGCGTTTTTAAGCTCAGCGTCATACTGGTCGTGAAGAAGATTTGCATAAGACGCACAAGAATATCTGTTTTCACTGTAGCCTTCCAGACCATAGCCAGCGGCGATTGAATCCCCAAGCACAAGTATATTAGGCGGAACATTTACTTCATGTTTTATAACTTCAGCGTTACAGGCAAGAGGTGTGACACATGCCATAACGGTTGCCGTGAAAAAAGCCGTTAATCGTTTTAACATCTTATCATCTCCTATATGAGTATATTAACCTTATTATATAATATATTGTACCACATTCAGGACAATTGTACAACATATTTTTTTGAAATTTCTTGACTTTTTTAGTGCGTTGTGATAATATATAATAAAAGAATATGAAATCAGTTTGGAAAGCGAGATTTATTATGACTGACTATTATTACCCTGTCCTCAGCGATGAAACGAGCCTGCCTTTGTATGTGCTTGGAATCGGTGCGAGAGATAGAGAATTTCATTTTGTAAGAGAAGATGGCTATCCTAATCATCAGATAATATACTGCACTCGTGGTCAGGGTCACATTATATTTGATGGTCATGAGTATGATATAAAGCCGGGGGATGCATTTTATCTGCCGCCTTCTGTGCCGCATGAGTATTATCCTGTTGGTGATATATGGGAAACCCACTGGATAACCTTTGAGGGCAGGGAAGCAATTGAAATACTCAAGCATATCAAGCTTGAGAAGGCTAAAGTGTTTCACATAAATGATATCAATGCTGTTGATGCCATATTTAAGAAGATACTTTATCTTATGAAGACTAATTACTACTACTGTGGTCACCAGTGTTCGGCATATCTATATCAGTTTCTTATTGAGCTACACAGAGTCGTAAACCTACAAAATGGTAGTCAGGACGGACAAAAACTCAATCAGCTGCAGCCTGTAATTGATTATATTGATAAGAATTTCAGAAAAGAACTTACACTTGTGGAGCTTGCTGATCTTATTGACCTTTCACCGCAGTATCTTTGCAGACTTTTCAAGGAGTGTCTTAGTCTAAGACCTTTTGAGTATCTAGCAAGAAAGCGTATACAGCAGGCAAAGCTGCTTTTATTGGAGGATAAGCTTAACATCAATGAAATCGCTGCGGAGGTAGGTTATAACGATTGCAGTTATTTTTGTGCGGTGTTCAAAAAGCATGAAATGCTCTCCCCAGCAGAATTTCGTTCTCTTCATAAAAAAGCAGGTAATTAAAAATATGATGCCCCACGGAAATGAATTCCGTGGGGCTTTTTTATAATATAGTTCCGCCTCCGATAACGTATTCACCGTCATAGAAAACCACTGCCTGTCCCTTTGAGATAGCTTTATGAGGTTCTTTAAAAGTCACGAGTACCTTGCCATCATTCATTGGTGAAACTGTACATTCAGCGTCCTTTTGATGATAACGTGTCTGAGCAGTGCAGGTTATAGGCTCTGTGAGGGTGTCAAATGGAATAAAGTTCACATCTCCTGCCACAAGGCGGTCACTGTATACTTCATCGGCCTTGCCCATAATAAGGCTGTTATGCTCCATATCCTTTGCAACAACAAAAAGCGGTTCGCTATATGAAATGCCTACGCCCTTTCGCTGTCCAATAGTATAGTGTATCAGACCTTTGTGTTTACCAAGCTTTGTGCCGTCAGAAAGAACGATATCTCCCGACTGCTGTTCACCGCAGCGTTTTGTGATAAAGCCTGCGTAATCACCGTCAGGGATAAAGCAGATGTCCTGAGAGTCAGGCTTGTTTGCATTTATAAGCTTGTTTTCTTCTGCGATATCACGAATCTTGTCCTTGTGCATCTCGCCAACGGGGAAGAGAGTGTGAGCAAGCTGTTCCTGAGTCATGCTGTAAAGCACATAACTTTGATCCTTTGACCTGTCAGGTGAGCGTTTCAGAAGCCACCTGCCTGAATTTTCGTCATATTCTCTGGCAACGTAATGTCCTGTAGCTATATGGTCAAAGCCCAGCAGCTTTGCACGCTCATAGAATTTTGCGAATTTCAGATGTTTGTTGCACTCGATACACGGATTAGGCGTGCCGCCTGCCAGATATGTATCAACAAAATTGTCGATAACATAGTGCTTAAAATCATCAGAAAAATTGAATACATGGAAATCAATGCCTAGTTTAAAAGCAACAAAACGTGCGTCCTCTACATCATTGAGAGAACAGCACGTTCTTGTTTTATCCAGACCGATGTCCTCATTGCTGTAGAGCCGCATGGTAGCTCCTGCCACGTCATAACCCTCATCAAGAAGGAGCTTGACCGAAACAGAGCTGTCAACGCCGCCGCTCATTGCCACAAGAACTTTATCAGCCATTGCAGTTCTCACAATCAGGAGCAGACTGCTTACCTACGAATGGAGTAGGGTCGATGCCCTGTCTTTTATAGTAGTCAGAAACAGCGGCTTTCATTGCTTCCTCCGCAAGAACAGAGCAGTGAAGCTTTGCTGGTGGAAGACCGTCAAGAGCTTCAACAACTGCCTTGTTTGTAAGTTTCAAAGCGTCTTCAAGCTTTTTACCCTTTATCATTTCTGTAGCGATAGAAGATGTAGCAACAGCCGCACCGCAACCAAAAGTCTTGAACTTAACGTCAGTTATAACGCCGTCATTGACCTTGATGTACATTTTCATTATATCTCCGCACTTGGCGTTTCCTACCTCGCCGACACCGTCAGCATCTTCAATCTCGCCGACATTTCTCGGATGCGCGAAATGATCCATTACCTTTTCGCTGTATATCATTTTTTATTCCTCCTAATCAAGTGTATAGTCGTGAATATTCTCAGTTCTGCAAATTCTTTCCCAAAGTGGTGACATACTTCTCAGGTGCTTTACGATAGGTGGAAGAACCTCAAGAATATAATCAACATCTTCCTCTGTGTTTTCGTCATTGATAGAAAGTCTGAGTGAGCCATGTGCTACTTCGTGTGGCAAACCAAGTGAAAGCAGAACGTGTGACGGGTCAAGTGATCCGCTTGTGCAGGCTGAACCTGATGAACCACATATTCCCTTCTGATCAAGCATAATAAGCATTGATTCACCCTCAATAAATCTGAAACAGAAATGAACATTTCCAGGAAGTCTGTCTGTTCTGTCACCATTAACTCTTGAATATGGAATTTCTGCTAACACTCTGTCAATAATGTGATCTCTTATTGCTGAGATATTCTTAATATTCTCTGACATATTAGTATTGGCAATGCTTGCCGCCTTAGCCATTCCGATAATACCTGGTACATTGTGAGTTCCTGCTCTTCTGCTTCTCTCCTGTGAACCACCGTGAATAAATGAACCAATCTTAACCTTGTTGCTTACATATAAGAAACCAATTCCCTTAGGACCGTGGAACTTATGTCCGCTTGCGCTTAACATATCAATATTCATTTCCTGTACATTAATAGGAATATGTGCAAATGCCTGTACAGCATCTGTGTGGAATATCACTCCCTTAGAATGTGCAATTGCACCTAGTTCCTTGATTGGCTCAACTGTACCGATTTCATTATTAGCAAACATTATGCTTGCAAGTATTGTTGTATCTTTAATTGCCGCTTCGAATTCTATAGGGTCAACCTTTCCGTATTCATCAACATCAAGATATGTCACTTCATATCCGTGCTTTTCAAGCCATTCGCAAGTATGAAGAATTGCATGATGTTCAATCTTAGTTGTAATAATGTGATTACCCTTTGACTTAAATGCCTCTGCTGCTGCCTTTAATGCCCAGTTATCAGACTCGCTTCCGCCACCTGTAAAATATATTTCATTAGGCTTAGCCGCACCGAGAATAGAAGCTATAGTTTCTCTTGCTTCTTCCATATCATTCTTAGTCTTCTGTGCAAAACTATATACACTTGATGGATTAGCGTATGATTCTGTAAAATAAGGCACCATAGCATCAACAACTTCCTGTCTTACTGCTGTTGTAGCCGCATTATCCATATAAATAAACTTACTCATTATTATTATCCTCCGCATTTTGTTTCTGAATATCAACCTATCTATCCAATATGAAATATTATAAAGCAGACATAGTAATTGTCAAGAAAATTTTACAGCCGCTTCCTTTTCTTTATTTCTTTAACGTTATTATATCTACCCTATACTCACGAACCCGTGCTATCGCACTCTCTCGTCCTGCTTCGC
>OLNM01002789.1_pt1 | contig 10489 bp, 7 predicted proteins | sample 1672391 | NCBI WGS metagenome assembly OLNM01 (sample SAMEA3136680, study PRJEB25190) | human gut metagenome | reverse complement strand
GAAATGCAGCTTTTCCTCTTGTTCTCTGATTGTCATAATCCAGTTTCATTAAATTTATTATATTCACCTTGATAATATTTTTTACTTTCTCTTATTAAATCTACTTCTCCAACTATTTTATCCTCTTTTAAAATAACCCATTTTAGATTTAATAAATCATATCCTTCATTAACCTGTACAGATATCCTCACTCCTTGGTTTATTTTTATGGCTCCAAAAGGAGCCTTATTTTCCCAAGAATTATAGCTTATTATATTACTCATCTTATTCACACCCTTTAAACCAAATGTCCTCTGCATATTCAGCTATAGTTCTATCACTTGAGAATACCCCTGAGTTTGCTATATTTATTAAGGCCATTTCATTCCATTTTTCTTTGTTTTTGTAAAGTCTATCTATTTTTTCTTGTGCTTCTATATAATTTTCCATATCTCTAAGAACAAAATACTCATCATTATATGTTATTAATGAATCGTATATTTGTCGTCCTTCTTTTTCCATATTTGGTATAAACCCATTTACTAAATCATCTACAACTCGTTTTATAACTCTATTAGAATTGTATAAATCTAAAGCTGAGTATCCTCCAAATTTATTGTAATTTAATACTTCATTTGCACTTAATCCAAATATAACTATATTATCTTCACCTACTTGGTCAAATATTTCTATATTTGCACCATCTAGTGTAGCTAAAGTGATAGCTCCATTCATCATAAGTTTCATATTTCCTGTTCCTGATGCTTCCTTAGTTGTTGTTGATATTTGCTCACTTACATCAGCTGCAGGTATTATAAGTTCTGCTTTTGATACATCATAATTTTCTATAAATACTACTTTTATTTTATTGTCTATTCGTGGATCATTGTTGATTTTTTCTGCTAAAGAATTTATGAATTTTATTATACATTTTGCTAAATAATATCCAGGCGCTGCTTTAGCCCCAAATATAAATGTCCTTGGTTCCATATCAAAGTTAGGATTCTCTAACAATTCATGGTATAAATGTAATATATGAAGTGCATTTAATAATTGTCTTTTATATGCATGTAATCTTTTTATTTGTACATCAAATATTGAGTTTGGATTAACATCTATATCATATTTTTCTTTTATAAATTTAGCTAATCTCTCTTTATTATTATATTTGATTTGACCTATCTTCTCTAATACAGCCTTATCATGTCTATGTGCTTCTAGTTCTTTAAGCTTTCTTGTATCTGTTTTCCAATCTTCAGATATTAATCCTGTAATAAGATCACTAAGTTCAGTATTAGAGCTTATTAACCATCTTCTATGAGCTATACCATTAGTTTTATTATTAAACTTTTCTGGTTCATGATCATAAAAGTCTTTTAATACCTCTTTTTTAAGTAACTCTGTGTGAAGCTTTGCAACACCGTTAACAGAGTAGCCTGCACATATAGCAAGATGTGCCATCTTAACCTGCCCGTCATAGATAACAGCCATCTTTCTAACCTTTTCCTGATCTCCAGGATATTTAGCTTTAATCTCTTCTACAAATCTTCTATTAATCTCTTCTACTATCTGATAAATTCTAGGAAGAAGTCTTGAGAATAATTCGATAGGCCATTTTTCAAGTGCTTCTGCCATAATAGTATGGTTAGTATATGCAACTGTCTTAGTTGTGATATCCCATGCCTCATCCCATTCAAGACCATTTTCATCCATAAGAATTCTCATAAGCTCTGCAACTGCAACTGTTGGATGTGTATCATTAAGCTGGAATGTAACTTTCTCATAGAGCTTTCTTACATCACCGTTGTGCATACTCTTATATCTGTCAACAGCTCTCTGTACTGATGCTGATACGAAGAAATACTGCTGCTTAAGTCTTAATTCCTTACCAGCATAGTGGTTATCATTAGGGTAAAGAACTTCTACGATATTCTTAGCAAGGTTCTCCTCCTCAATAGCCTTCTGGTAATCACCTTTATCAAATGAGCTTAAGTTAAATGTATTAACTGGCTCTGCATCCCATATTCTAAGTGAATTAACTGTGTTATTGCCATATCCAATAACAGGAAGGTCGTATGGAACGGCTATAACTGAACGGTAATCTTCCTGAACGAATATATCACGTCCTGATGCTTCATCTCTGTAAGAACGTACATATCCACCAAACTTTACTTCATACTTGTATTCAGAACGCTTAATCTCAAATGGATTGCCATCCTTTAACCAGTTATCTGGAACTTCTACCTGATATCCGTCCTTAATCTCCTGCTTAAACATTCCGTACTTATATCTTATACCACAGCCGTATGCTGGATATTCAAGTGTAGCTAAAGAATCAAGAAAACATGCTGCAAGTCTTCCAAGACCACCATTACCAAGTGCCGCATCAGGTTCCTGATCTTCGATAACATTGATATCAAGACCTAATTCTTCAAGAGCTTCTTTTATCTCATTGTACTTAGTAAGATTAATCATATTATTGCCAAGTGCACGACCCATAAGGAATTCCATTGACATATAATATACAACCTTAGGATCTTCCTTATCATATGTCTTATGAGTTGCTATCCACTTATCTATTATAAGATCTTTAACTGCATATGCCACTGATTGGAACACCTGCTGTTTGTCAGCTTCATCTATGTTCTTTCTATACAAAGACTTACAATTGCTTACGACCTTCTTCTTAAATTCTTCTTTGCTAAAAGATACTGCTGTGTCTGTCATACTGTATTCTCCTCCTTATATATAGATATACCCAATCTGTATACCTTTTATTACCAAATTAAGAGTTAATTAATCATCAACTCCGCTTTCCAACTGTATCTCCAGCCAGAAATACTATATAAGTAAATTATACACGATTACCACACCTATTGCAATTTAATAAACTTATTTTAGTGTAAATACAACATAAAATTGTTAAAAAAACAACATACTTTTCACGAAAATCATCTTTATTACAACATAAGCAATACCCTGCACTGAACTATATCAACTCCCAACTGTATATATTCTATTGTTCCGTTATTCTTCTTAACAAGCTCACTTACATTCTTAATACCATATCCGTGATAGCTGTTATCTTTTTTGGTTGTGTTCATTTCCGGATTGTTTTTTAACACATTTTCTTCTGTAGTATTACTTATTTTTATTACCATAGCCTGTTCATCTGAATATATGTCCACACTTATTCTTTTATTGACTGCTTTTAATGCTGCCTCTATTGCATTATCCAGCAAATTCTCCAGAATAATATGTATATCATAGTCGGATACACCTTTAAGTTCTCCACATACCATACACTTTATTGATAATCCATTATTGTTGCAATACTCTATCTTTCTGTTGAGAATATGATTGATAATTGCATTTTCTGAATATATATTATCCTGCCTATACAGCTTTCCTTCTTTCTGAAATTCACTCAGATAATTGACCGCTCTCTCTTGTTGCCCATTTTCTATAAGATATTGTGTCATATCTATAACTTTTGTAATTTCATGGCGCACTTTTTTAGTTTCAAGATACACTTTATTAATCTCATCAACATTTTGCTTCTGATGCTCCAACATCTCCATCTGAATAGCATTTTCCGCCTGTTTCTGACATATATTTTGTTCCATCATTAACAATATAATTGTTATAATATTTATAGCCACAAGTCCTATTATAACAACCGATGTATATACAATATTATTACCATTATCAGCATCAATGCTTAAAACTCCCGCACATACCATAATAGTAATAATAGGTATAGACAATGTAAGTATAATGTACCTGTCTTTCAAAAAGCTTCTTGTTCTTTCTTCCATTTTAACTATAATCAATAAAAATGACATTAATACAATCTGATTGACAAATGCCGCAATATAATAATCTATATTTCTAGTCTTTATAAGCTCCATAAAATCCTTGGATAAAACCAGTCCCACAATATTCCCCGCAATAACTGATGAGAAAGCCAGAACAAATACAAGCATAATATTATATACAAGTTTCTTTATAAAAGTACCTCCAAGCATCATATAACTAAAAAACAATGATAACCCCAGATATATTAAAATTCCGACACCTTCAAAATCTGTAAAATATCCCTGTAACATAAGATATAAAAATGTATACACTGTTCCCGTTATGTATACATCCTTTTTTTCTCTATCAGTTCCAAGACATTTTTGCAAATACCAGGTAACCATAAATCCCTGAAATATATTTAAAATAATCTCTATAATTACATCGTATACTCCCCAACCAGACATATTCTCTCACTCCTATATCTTTGCTCCATATAACTTTACATAATATCGTAATAATCCCTTACAATAATCTTTTATTAAGCCATTGTTGTTTTACCTTAGTAACATTTTCCCTCCCAATAGGATACATTTCTCCATTGTCCATAATCAAATTCGCTTCTTTTATGTTTTTTATATACCTTGAATTTACTACTATTCCCCTTCTCACCTGAATAAAGCCATTCTCTTCAAGTTCCTCTATATGCTTTACCATCTGATCTCTAATTGTAATATCCTTATTATTTTTAAGAACAATACGAAGCTGATGATTAAATACCTCAACCGAATATATATCATTAGCATTTAATTCCACTCTCTTAGTATTGTTGTTAAATGTTATTGTTCTGTACTCTTCACCAAGATATAATTTAATCTCATCCATAACCATTTTAAGGTCTTCACTGGCATATTTTTTTCTTATAAACCCCAAAGGTCTGCATACAAAACTCTTAGTGACATAATGGTCGTGATTGGACATATATATAATTGCAATGTTTTTATTTTGTCTGCACAATATCCTTGCTACATCAAACCCAATACTTTTATTTTCAAGTTCAATGTCCATAAATACTATATCTAATTCATTAGCAATATGAGCATTTACAAGTTCTTCTCCTGTATTAAAAAGATTATATATTATCTCATCGTTATAACCACTTTTAATAAATGCTTCATTTATTTTTTCTTTCATATAACTCATATTTTCATTATCGTCATCACATATTGCTAATCTTATCATATGCTTATCTCTCCATATAAAAATATTACTGTTTAAAACAATCACCCCTCAATATGAATTGCTTCAAACAGTAATATTTTATCATTATTATTCAAGATAATAAAGATATGCGTATTCCAAATCTATATCGTTATTTACCTATTCTATCTATTATCTACACATTATATTCATAAAATCTTCCATAGAAATTCTTTCATCCGCACTTGTTGATTACCTTTGACTATATTTCTTTGCTATTATTCAATATAATACTATATTCCCCTTTTATATAACTTATTCTGGTGTAACTGGTTCCAGCGTTATATTTCCACTACCAATCTGCGATTTATCCAAAATCGCTGAAACATTAACATCCACGAAACCTTTTTTATTTTTAAATACTTCGTCTTCTAATTTTATTCTAAGATTTTGTTCTTCTTCTGATAATTCCAAGCCTTTTATATCGTGTGTGGAAAATCCTATCAGCAGACACCGCTCGTCTCCTCCATAAAATTCAGCACTAATATTTCCTGATACCTTTTCATCCGTATTATTTAATATTACTGTATCCTTTATATTACCATCAGTATCTAATATATAAATATAATTATCATATTTTTTAAATTGCTCATCAAGAGGCTTTCCACTCAAAGCCATCAGATTAACACCCTTATATAGTTTCCATCATAATTCTTTAAATGTACATAACCATAGTCTTTTTCGTGCTGTAATTCCTGTACATACAAATCTTTGATATCTCCTGTACTTATATTAAGCTTTTTAACCATATAATTATCTTTATCAACACAAGTAAAATATAAGTTGCCATCCTTATCAAAATACGTTTCACTATTCCAATTTATAATCGTTGATGATATTTCAGGGTACTTTTCATTCATATCACACAGTCTACTCACCTTGTCTGTAGAGATATCTATCTGTTCTATATAATATAAGCTTTTATCGGCAGATACTCCACTTAACCAATTCACATATATCTTATCCTCTATTGGATATAACGATACTCTTTCATAATAATTATATTCACTCACATACTCTTTAACAACATATGCCTGTTCATCTGAATTCAAGGAAACTGCACATATAAACAATGAATTATCTCCTGATAATTCATAATACAGCTTACCATTAGTTATACAGGCGTTCTTACTATTTTTATTAACGGACAATCCATTTATTGATAAGGTCTTCTCTTCCTTCTTATCTCTCATCGTCTTATCATAAGAAACAAGTATATCTTTTTCCTCAGTTTTCTCAATCATATATAATCTTTCATTATGATACCATATCTTGCTTCCTACACAGATATTCTGTGATATATATGCCTCACATTCATCTGTTCTATGGTCGCAATCAACCTTAGAACATAATGGTATCGTCATATCTTTAATCATATCATAATAATATATATACATATTACTATTATTAATAACTGGTGCACCGTCTATGTAATAATATCCAGTCTCCGATGCAGCTGCGGAACCCGCCATATAATACTGCGGTGCATTATCGTCATAAGTATATGAAGAATACCTGTAATCATCAGTTACTGTTGATTGATTAGATTGCTTATCACCACAGGCAGATATTCCCAACATTGTCACTACCGTGATTATTATTAATATTATTTTTTTCATAGCCGATACACCTCTTTCTAATATGCTAAATCAATATAATACCTGTCACATTATGTTTATACTGTTCTTACTAATTTCAGTATATCTATCCAAGCGAACATTTCAATACCATTGGCGTGAACTGTCATTTTTTGGCGTGAATTGTACCTCATCTCACCTATTTATATAAAAACGTGGAAAAAAATTGTAATCATACAACCTTCTTCCACGCTTATTACTATTGATTATATTTTCTATTTATCATTCAAAATAATAAAGATATACATCCTCTAAATCTATATCATTGTCCACCCTTACAGCCTCCTCTGGAAGCTCATCTCCGACAAGCCTTAATACCATACCGTTCTTTCTCTGCCTGATATTTCCTATATGGTACTTTCCCTGCAAATCAGCTACATCTGAAAGAGTGCAGACAACTTCACCAACCTTGCCCTGCATATTCTCTATAAGCTGTGAAGGTGTTCCTGTTGCAATTATCTCACCATCCTTTAACAAAAGCACTTTATCCGCTATACACTCAATATCACTTACAACGTGCGTTGCGAATAATATAATCTTATCTCTGGATAATTCGGCAATATAATTACGGATACCTATTCTTTCCTTAGGGTCAAGACCTGCTGTCGGTTCATCAAGTATAAGTATCTTTGGGTCACCCAATAACGCCTGTGCAAGAAGCACACGCTGTTTCATACCACCAGAGAAACCTCCTATCTTCTTATACGCAACTGATGTAAGATTGACTACTTCAAGCAATTCATCTATCTGCTGATTAACCTTTTTAATAGTCACATTTCCAGCTTCATCAACAGACTTTACACTCTTAACACCTTTTATCTCTGCCATATACTTAAGAAATGCCTTAGGCGAAAACTCCTCATAAAAGCCCTGTTGCTGTGGCATATATCCTACAACCCCACGAAACTTTGCCCCAAGCTTTAATATGTCAACAAGCTCCCTAGATACTGTATTATCTGCACTATCTTCACCATCACTATACATTATGCTTCCGCCATTCTTATCACGGCTGACATTATCTGTTATCAGATTAATCATCGTACTTTTGCCTGCACCGTTAGCACCAAGTATTCCATATACTCCCGGCGTAAATGTATAATTTATCCCTTTCAAAGCTTTGACATTTCCATATGTTTTCTTTAAATCTGTAATCTTAAGTTCCATAATAACCCTCCATACTTCTCATACCAAATAGCTTTTATTTAATGGATATTCTGTCTATATAATATTTAAAAATATTATTTTATATTTTTACGGTATGTTGCACAGGCTATCACAAGCATTATTACAAATACTACAATAAGCAGAATTATGCTTTTTACGTTATAGCCATATGTATTAAACAGTCTGTTAATATCCATACCAACAACTATTGATAACTTTTGCGCCCAGTTTACACCTAATATATATATAACGTGTGGTATTAACATAACAAATGAAACCATTAACGATACTTTATAGCTAAATCTATAAGATATAATATAAGCTGTAAATGCAACAACAAGCATCCATATAAGCCTGTATACACTACACCAGATAATATATGCCAGAATACTTATATTAACTGGAAAATCCTTAAACATCTGTAAACACCATATACTTTGTGTAAGCTGGTTATATACATAACGGTCAGATATATTATGTACATTAATTATAGTTGATATCAGCCACAATAATGTGGTTATTATGAAGACCTTTAACATTTTATTATTCCATAACCTTACTCTTCCTTTAGATGAACGTATATGGGCTGTCATTTTATTCTGCCTTTCAAAAGCATAGTCCCCTGCAAATAATAATATAACTATAATAATACTTATAAAATTCACGCTCTCATTGCTAGAATACATTCTTTCTCCAAGTATATCATTATAATTGGCTGGATTAACTATAACTGCTGATGCTGACCTGTTATCATTAATTTCATTAACATAATCAACTGCCGTCTGCATTACATCTATGTTACGCTGCTCTTTTAACAACTCCTCCTTTTTATATAACATTGCAGCTTCATCCTGCTTTGCTTCTTCTAACTCATCTCTTAAATCTGTTATATAGGCTTCCACATCTTCATCCGGCGCACGTCCATCAAATTCCTTATAGAATTTATTAACCATATAATTGGTATTAGTGTAATCCACTCCTCGTTGAATTTTAAATGTCATAAGCACATACACCAATACAATTATAAATAGAATTCCCTTCTGTATTACAAGCGTCTTATATATTTCCATTAAAAGAAGCGACATTTTATACATCAGTTTCTGTATCAATATATGTATTTTATCAAGCATAATATCAATAATATTCTTCTTTCTGATAGTATGCTTTGATGAATACACAACTATATTTCCAACAAGACTTATAAGGAATATAACCGCAGTCATAACAAATGTAGTAGTACTTATATCTGCTATAAAACCATTGGTTCCCCAGTTCTCATACACAAGATAAGATGTTCCAGAAAACAATATATTTATTATGTTTATGTACTTCAAAGCATTAAACTGGCTATTATACTGAATTTTATTATATAGCAGATATTCACACAAAAATATTACTATAACCAATGTAACAGCAACTTTATAATTACTTATAAGATTAATTACAAAATATATGAATAACCCTATAGTAAACATTGCCAGTGCATATACCAGACAATATAGAACAAAGAACTGGTTAATGCTTATAGCATATGGAAACATATTAAACAACTTGGAATTCTGTATATATGCACCGCCAGAAATTCCATATACACGAGCATATATAGCATACAATATTCCGTTGTACAGAAATGAAAGTACAATATTATATATAATTATAATTCCACATCTTACTATCGGAAGTAATACGCGCCCACGCCTGCTTGTTCTTACAAGTACTAATACACCATTATCTGTTTCTTCTGTAAAATAGATAATAATAACTGTGAATATAATTATATACAAAAGAGGCATCGTTCTGTTGGTTACCAGCTTTTCAACAGCCGTTGTATTAACCATTTCTACATCAACAGATGGACGATTTTCCTTATCCTTAATCTGTTTATTCGCATTAAGTATATAAAAACTATTGTCATTACCAAAAAGTGTACTCTGCAATATTCTGTTATAATTCTTTGACTGGTTATCTGCATTATAGCTTTCGATATATTTTTCTTTTTCCTTAATCAGTCCAGCAGCTTCCTCTATATATTCGCTGTCTTCTTCCTTATATTGTTCATACGTTTTAGTAAGTTTTTCTGCTGTAAATGCTACGTTATCATTTTTAATATTATTATAATCTGCGATAATCTCCTTGTAATACTTATACACTTTACTATCCTGATTATAATTAATCTGATAAAGGCTTATACATATCATTGCTATAAACAGACACACTATGCAAAGCAAACTTTTTCTTACAATTCTTACAAGTTCCATACGCCTTCACCTCACCCATAACTTATTCAGGTGTAATCTGCTCCAAAGTTATAGCACCGCTGCCAATCTGAGATTTATCCAAAATGGCTGAAATACTGACAACTGGACTTCCCTTTTTATTTTTTCTAGCCTCTTCTATAAGTTCTGCCCTAAGAGCCGTTTTTTCTTCAGATAACTCCAGACCTTTTATATCATACTTGCTGAATACAATAAGCAGACATCTGTCATCTCCTCCATAAAATTCACCTGGAATATTTCCACCGGCTGTATCATCTGTTCCATTCAATGTTACAGTATCTTTTACATTACCATCAGTATCTAATATGTATATATTATTGTCGTATTTTTTTAATTTTTCTTCAATGCTCTTTTCAGCAAGTGCTTCTCCATTGA
>OLNM01002787.1_pt1 | contig 10494 bp, 8 predicted proteins | sample 1672391 | NCBI WGS metagenome assembly OLNM01 (sample SAMEA3136680, study PRJEB25190) | human gut metagenome | reverse complement strand
CCGTATGGTAGATGTATCTGACGACAGCCTCTACACTGCATGGGTAGGATCCAACTTCAAACTTGAAGGTCAGAAAGCTATGGCATGGCTGGATGCATATCTCGAAGCAAAAGGCCGTGGCGATGAAGAAATCAACCTTGTTGATATTCAGGGAACCATCGGAGCATCTGCTCAGATCGGACGTACAGAAGGATTTGATGAAGCTGTAGAAGCTCATGACAACTGGACAACACTTGCTCAGCAGTCCGGTGAATTTACACAGGCTAAAGGACAGGAAGTTATGGAATCTATCCTGAAACAGAGCGGTGATGACATTGATGTTGTTTACTGTGAGAATGATAACGAAGCATTTGGTGCAATCGATGCGATCAAAGCAGCAGGATATGAAGTTGGCGGCGAAGAAGGCCAGATTCTTGTAATGTCCTTCGATACAACAAACGCAGGTCTTACACAGACACTTTCCGGCGAAATTACATGTGATACAGAGTGTAACCCACTTCACGGACCACGTGTAGAAGAGATCATCCAGAAACTGGAAGCCGGCGAAGATGTTGATAAACAGGCATTTGTTGATGAAGTTGCATTTGCATCTGATGATACAGTAACTAAAGTAACAATCGATGGAACAGATTATGACATCACACCGATCACTCAGGAAATCATCGACGGACGTGCATACTAATCCTTGAGACATAAAACTGTAAACTGAAAGAGATTGATAAGAAACGAGCCCGGGGCGTGGAACAGGATCCAGATGGTATGGATTTTATGGGCCACGCCCCTTTTGCGCTCAAAAAAGGGAAAATAAAGGAAAAAATGGAATAAAACAGGGAATGGAGGAAAGAAAATGGAACAAAACGTTGTTTTGGAAATGCGTGATATAAGTAAAAATTTCACCGGTGTCCGTGCCCTTTCCCATGTGGATTTTACACTTCGCAAAGGTGAGATCCATGCACTGATGGGAGAAAACGGAGCCGGAAAATCAACACTGATCAAAGTTCTGACCGGTGTACATGAATTCGAAAGCGGTTCCATTCATATGAATGGTGAAAATAAAGACATTATCAATCATTCTCCGCAGGAGGCACAGGCAAATGGAATCAGCACGGTTTACCAGGAAGTAAACCTCTGTCCGAACCTGACTGTTGCGGAAAACCTGTTTATTGGCCGTGAGCCGCGAAACAAGGTTGGAATGATCAACTGGAAAGAAATGAATGCACGTTCTGCAAAGCTTCTGGAAAGCCTGAACATTAATGTTCCGCCGACACAGATGCTGGATGAATGTTCTGTAGCGATCCAGCAGATGATCGCGATCGCACGTGCTGTGGATATGAAATGTAAGGTTCTGATCCTGGATGAGCCGACTTCCTCTCTGGATGATGAAGAAGTTGAGAAACTGTTTGTTCTGATGCGCAGGCTTCGTGAGGAAGGTGTTGGAATCATCTTCGTAACACATTTCCTGGAGCAGGTATATGCAGTGTGTGACCGGATCACGGTTCTTCGAAATGGTGAGCTGGTTGGAGAATATGAGACCAAAGATCTTCCAAGAGTTATGCTGGTTGCCAAGATGATGGGTAAAGACTTTGATGATCTTGCAGATATCAAGGGAGATCATGCAGAACTCAAAGAATTCATCCCGGTTATCGAGGCAGAAGGACTTGGCCATAAAGGAACGATCAAACCGTTTGATATGACGATCAACAAAGGTGAGGTTGTCGGATTTACAGGACTTCTTGGATCCGGACGTTCGGAACTTGTCCGTGCAATTTATGGAGCTGATAAAGCGGATTCCGGTAAACTGAAAGTTAACGGAAAAGAAGTGAAGATTCATGCTCCGATCGATGCAATGAAGCTTGGTATGGCATATCTTCCGGAAGACAGAAAGAAAGATGGTATCATCGCAGATCTGTCTGTCCGTGAAAATATTATTATCGCACTTCAGGCGAAAAAAGGTATGTTCCATCCAATGAGCAGAAAAGAAATGGATGAAGCAGCAGATAAATATATTAAGATGCTTCAGATTAAGACAGCAAGCCGTGAAACTCCGATCAAGAGTCTGTCAGGTGGTAACCAGCAGAAGGTTATCATTGGTAGATGGCTTCTTACCAATCCGGATTTCCTGATCCTGGATGAACCTACAAGAGGTATTGATATCGGAACCAAGACAGAGATCCAGAAACTGGTACTTGATCTTGCAGATCAGGGAATGTCGGTTGCATTTATTTCTTCAGAAGTAGAAGAAATGCTCCGTACCTGTTCACGTATGGCAGTTATGCGAGACGGTAAGAAGGTTGGAGAAATTTCCGGTGATGAATTATCACAGGAAGGTATCATGAAAGCAATCGCAGGAGGTGAAGAGTAATGAGCACAAATAAATCAACATGGAAAAAGCTTACCTCTATGAGGCTTTTCATGCCACTGGTGTGTCTGCTTGCAATCATTATCGTAGCTACAATTACAATTCCGGGCTTCTTAAGCATGTCTCTTAAGAATGGAGTTCCATACGGATATCCGGTTGATGTGATCAACCGTGCATCCGAGCTGGTTATTTTGTCAGTTGGTATGACACTTGTTACAGCAGCTTCCGGAGGACAGGACATCAGTGTCGGAGCTGTTATGGCAGTCGCAGCAGCTGTATGCTGCCAGATCCTTTCCGGTGGGGAAGTATCTGTAAACTCTCTGTCAGCACCGATTATCGTTGCATTCCTTGCAGCACTGGTTGCTTCAGGAATCTGCGGTGCATTTAACGGATTTCTGGTTGCAAAGCTGAATATTCAGCCGATGGTTGCGACATTGATCCTTTACACAGCAGGACGTGGTATCGCCCAGCTGATCACAGACGGACAGATTACATATATCCGTGTGAAATCTTATCAGGTATTCGGAAGCTATGTTGGAAAATTCCCGATTCCGATGCCAGTTGTAATTGCAATTATCGTAGTTATCATTGCATATGTTATTTTGAAAAAGACAGCTCTTGGACTTTATATTGAGAGCGTTGGTATCAATGGAAAGGCAGCAAGACTTGTAGGATTAAATTCCACAATGATCAAATTCCTTACTTATGTCATTTGCGGTGTGCTGGCTGGTATTGCCGGAATCGTGGCATCCAGCCGTATCTATTCCGCAGATGCGAACAACATTGGTTTGAACCTTGAGATGGATGCCATCCTGGCAGTAGCTCTGGGAGGCAACTCTTTAAGCGGTGGTAAGTTCAACATGGCAGCTTCCATTCTGGGTGCTTATGTCATCCAGTTCCTGACCACCACCTTGTACAAATTCGACGTACAGTCCGATGCACTTCCTGCTTACAAGGCGGTAGTGGTTATCCTGCTGGTAGTCTTAAGTACTCCCAAGGTAAGAGAATGGCTGTCCGCTTTCGGCAAGAAGCTGAAGCAGGGCAAGGCTGTAAAGGAGGTTGGCTGATATGGGTAAGAAGTTAAAAAATATGACAGATACCAATCTGCTGCTGACCATCACGATCGTAGTATTCTTCGTAATGTATATCGGAGCCATCGTGTTCCAGGGAAAAGGCTTCTTAAAACCTCAGACATTTTTCAACATTCTGAACGCTAACGCAGCACTGATCATTCTGTCCTGCGGCATGAGTTTAGTCATGATCACCGGTGGAATCGATATTTCCGTCGGCGGTGTGGTGGCACTGGTCAGCATGAGCTGCGCCGTATATCTGGACTTCGGCGGCGGTAATGTATTTGTATCCATGTTACTGGCAGTAGCCATTGGCCTTGCTTTCGGTATCGTACAGGGCTTCCTGGTAGCATACTTGGATATCCAGCCCTTTATCGTGACCCTGGCGGGTATGTTCTTCGCCAGAGGTATGACAACGATCGTAAATACCAAACCTTTCAACGTAGCCAACGAAAGTTTCACTGCTTTGAAGGAAACCCGTGTGATCGTTCCAGGAATGGGCTCCGTGAACAAACTGGGCAATTACGTCAATGCTTATGTGGAGATCGGTGTGATTGTGGCACTTTTAGTAGTCATTCTGATGTTTATCATGCTTCGCTGGACCAAGATGGGCCGCAGCTTCTATGCGGTAGGCGGTAACAATCAGAGTGCGCTGATGTTAGGTATCAATGTGAAGAGAACCAAGTTCATGTCCCATCTGCTCTGCGGACTGTTGGCAGGTATCGGCGGTTATGTGTACTTCCTGCATGTAGGAAGCGGATCTGCTTCTCATGCCAGCGGCATGGAGATGAACGCCATTGCATCCTCCATCATCGGCGGTACGATGCTGACTGGTGGTGTCGGTAATATCATCGGAACCTTCTTCGGTGTATTGTCCCTGAGCACCATCCAGAATATCGTATCCAGTGCAGGTCTGGATCAGGCATGGTGGACCGGTATCACCATTGCAGCTATGCTGTGTCTGTTCCTGGTAGTACAGAGTGTGGTCATCGCAAGAAAAAAGAAAATGCTGCAGAACAAATAAAAGCAGCTGAAAATAGGGAGGAGCGGAAAGAGCGTGGCTGGTGTGCAGTCACACTCTTTTTCCGCTAGTAAAAGGAATCCACCGAATATCAGGGGGTAGAAGTTATGAAAAAAACGAAGGTAAAAAAGCAGAAAACTCTGAAAAAGCAGGGATGCAGCCTGTTCCTGTTGTTGATGCTGCTGGCACTGGCACCGGTAGTTTTGGCAACAGTGATCCTCAGTACCACATCTTTGCGTCTGACCAGAACGAATCTGGAAGGCAGTGTGCAGACCACACTGCATGTAACTGCGGATAATCTGGCAAAATACTGTAAGGAAAATGAGATCACGGCAATGAATGCCAGCGGTTATTATGAGTACCTGGACAGCCTGAAGGAAGAAGGCCTGGAGATGGCCATTCTTGCAGACGGCATTCCGGCTACCACATCCATTAAAAATGAAAATGACTATCGTATCCGTGAAATCCCCATGGATCAGGATCTTGGGACGGAGGGATATTATGATAAAAATGTAGTGATTGAGGGAAATACTTATTATGGTTATTATATCCCGATTATGAATGACGGACGGATCACTGCAGTGGCTTTTGCGGCGGAACGGAAAAATGACATCACCGATGCTCTGTGGGAAATCAAGGTTGTATTCCTGATCTGCGCAGCGGGGATAGTGCTTCTGTTTGGTGTTATCTGCTTTTTCCTGAGCAGAGCACTGTCGGGCAAGATGAAAGAGACCGGCAGCAGGGTGGATGCCCTGGCGGAAGGTGATCTGAGTGCCAGAAAAGAATCCGACAGTATTGTCCGGGAGATCCGTAATCTGTTACAGAATACCTCACAGATGCAGCGGAATCTGGCACAGGTCATCGGCGGTGTACAGGAGGTATCCGGAGAACTTCTAAACAGTGTACGGCAGGTGGCAGAGGGAAGCAATGCCACCACAGAACAGGCTGGACAGATCAGTCAGGCGATGGAGCAGCTGTCTTCCGCAGCGGAGGAAATGGCGGAAAATGTGCAGAATATCAGTGACCGTATGGATGAGATCGGAGAGGCGGTCAATGACATCAGTGTCAGTGCCGGACAACTGCAGAAGGATTCGGAAGAAATACAGGACAACAGCAAAAAGGCGGGGGAAGGCATGGAAAAGATCATGACCGGCAGCAATCGTTCTGTGGAATCCGTGAATACCATTACAGCGAAGATTCATGAGACCAACGATTATATCGAAAAGATCGATGAGGCGGTAGCTCTGATCTTCTCCATTTCCGGACAGACCAATCTGTTAAGTCTGAATGCCTCCATCGAGGCCGCCAGAGCCGGAGAGGCGGGCAGAGGCTTTGCCGTGGTGGCGGAAGAGATCCGCAAACTGTCGGAGCAGAGCGCTGCCGGTGCCGAGCAGATCAAAAATCTGGCCCAGGGCATTATGGAGAAATCCGGTGAGACTGTGGAACAGGCGGATGTGGTAAAGAATATCATCCGGGAGGAACAGGATCACATTATTGCAACCAGAGAGCAGTATCAGCAGTTAGAGCAAAGTATCAGACATTCTGCGGAAGAGATCCGCAAAATCGCCGGAGAGACCGGACGTCTGTCACAGCAGAAAGAGGATATTCTGGGCAATATCGGCAGCCTCAGTGCTATCAGTGAGGAAAATGCTGCCAACAACCAGCAGGTGAATGCAAACATTGAGGAAATCCTGACACAGATACAGACAGTGGGCGCAAACTGTGATAAAATGAAACAGATCTCCGGGGAACTGGAGAGCTCTGTGGCGTATTTTCATACAGAGAAAGAACCTGCCGGAAAATGAGAGAATGACAGAGCGATTTCCGGGCGGGAAGTATGACAGAACAGGATGACATTACAGATATGAAGAAATGCAGAACAGGAAGACGATGGATGGCGGGTCTGCTGCTGGGGCTGGGAATCCTGCTTGCAGGATGCGGCGACAGACAAAGCACTGCGGAGGATATTGCAACACCAGAGGATACACAGACAGACCGTATTGTGGTGGGATTTTCCCAGGTGGGAGCGGAATCCGACTGGCGCAGTGCCAACACGGAGTCCATGAAAAGTACCTTTACAAAAGAGGCCGGGTACGACCTGATCTTCGAGGATGGTCAGCAGAAGCAGGCCAACCAGATCCGGGCCATCCGAACCTTTATCCAGCAGGAGGTGGACTACATCGTGCTGGCGCCGGTGACGGAGACCGGATGGGACACGGTGCTCAGGGAAGCAAAGGATGCCGGGATCCCGGTGGTCATCGTGGACCGTAAGGTGGATGTGGAGGATGACAGTCTGTTCACCTGCTTCGTGGGTTCGGACTTTGAACTGGAAGGCCTGAAAATGTCGGAGTGGCTGAATTCCTTTTCCATCAGCAAGGGAATTGCACCGGAGGATATTCATATTGTAAATATTCAGGGAAATATCGGAGCTTCCGCCCAGATCGGACGGACCAGGGGATTGGAACAGGGCGTGGCAAAATATGGCTGGGATCTGTTGGACCAGGTATCTGGAGAATTCACCCAGGCCAAGGGCAAGGAGGTCATGGAGGCTTTTCTGAAAAAATACGACAATATCAATGTGGTATATTGTGAGAATGATAATGAAGCCTTCGGAGCCATGGAAGCTATCCGCGCAGCGGGCAGAACCGTGGGCAGTGACCTGGCGGCAGGAGATATCATGATACTGTCCTTTGACGGTGTCAGCACAGAATCCATGGACTGCGTGCTGAAGGATGAGATCACCTGCATCGGAGAATGCAATCCACTGCATGGCCCCAGGGTGGAGGCTTTGATCCAGATCCTGGAAGAGGGCAGGACACCGGAAAAATTCTCTTATGTGGAAGAGGGACTGTATGCTCATGATGATACTGTGACCTCTGTGACGGTAGATGATAAGACTTACCGTGTACAACAGGTGGACAGTGAAATCCGTAATGAGAATGCATATTGACAGATTTTGTGACGATTCGGACGTTCCCCTGCAGGCGGTCCGGATCGTTACTTTTTTTCCATGAGGGCTAAAGTAATTGCAAATCCGTCCGATACATATTGTGAAACATCAAAAGACATTCGGGAAGGAGGAGTCGATATGCGTATTGAAGCGTATACACAGGTACAGCAGCTGTATCAGTCACAGAAGGTCAGCAGGACTCAGAAGACTCAGACAGCGTCACACACGGACAGACTGCAGATCAGCAGCCAGGGCAAGGATTTCCAGACCGCTAAGGCAGCAGTGGCAGCAGCACCTGACATCAGGGAAGAGTTAACGGCTCCCATTAAAGCAAGAATCCAGAACGGTACTTATGGAGTGGATAATGCAAGCTTTGCGGAGAAGCTGCTTCAAAAGCAGGAAGAAATGAGGTAGTTCCTTGGCTAGTTTAATGGAAAACCTGATAGATGTACTGGACAGAGAGAGTACGGAGTACGAAGCTCTGCTTCAGCTATCACAACGCAAGACACCGATTATTGCAGGCGGTGATCTTGCAGAGTTACAAAAGATCACGGACGAGGAGCAGGAGCTGGTCAGCAGGATCCACAATCTGGACAAGCAGAGAGCGGGAGTGACTGCGGACATAGCCGATGTATTGAACAGGGATGTTAACGACTTGAAATTGCCGAATCTGATCACTATGTTATCTGCACGGCCTGCGGAACAGCAGGCACTGGCGGATTCCCACGACAGATTACAGGCAGCGGTCCGGGGACTGAAGCGCGTGAACGAGCAGAACAGTGAACTGTTAAACAGCGCGCTGGAGATGGTGGAATTCGAGATGAATCTCCTCCAGGCATCCAAGGCTGCACCCGAGACAGCGAATTACAACCGGGGAGCTTACAATGCAGGCAATACCATGGGGGTCATTGACCATGGATTCGATGCCAAGCAGTAAGACCGGATCCCGGGGATCTGAGGATCCCCTGATACAGAGGTGAAAGTTTATGCCATTAATGGGTAGTTTATATATAGGTTCGTCCGGATTACAGACAAGTCAGAATGCGCTGAATACCACAGCGCATAATCTTTCTAATGTGGACACCACCGGCTATACCAGACAACAGGTACAGCAGTCTAACAGAGCTTATGTCACATTATCGACAGACCCTAAGTCTATTTCCAACAAACAGACAGGTCTGGGTGTCACATATTCCCGCGTAAAACAGGTCAGAGATTATTTCCTGGACAAGACATACCGCAAGGAATCCGGACGTAGTATGTTCTATGAAGTGTCCACAGAAGTCATGGAAGAGGTAGAGAGCCAGCTGGGAGAATTGAACGGCGAGGCATTCCAGACCACCATGACAGACTTCTGGACCGCTATTCAGGAGCTTTCCAAGGATCCCAGCAGTTCTGTAACACAGGGCATGCTGGTGCAGAGAGCGGCGGAATTCGTACAGAGAGCCGGAGCAGTATACAGCGGATTGAGCTCCTACCAGAACAACCTGAACACACAGATTAAGCAGAATGTAGATAAAATCAATAAATACGGCAACCAGTTATTAACGCTGAACGATCAGATCCGTGCCATTGAGAGTGGCGGCATTGAACATGCCAACGACCTGAGAGACGCGAGAAACCAGATTCTGGATGAACTGGCAGAGCTGACCAACATGACCTTTTCCGAAGATCGATACGGCAGTGTATCCGTACAGATCGAGGGCGTGGATTTCGTAAAGGACGGAACCTGTCTGAAGACGGATGAAGCCACCGGCTTCTACACTCCGTTCTGGCCGCAGGATGCCACCTACACCGTAAGAGCTGATGGCACCAGAGATTATAATATTGACGGCGCAGAGGTATTTGATCTCTCCGTGGAGATTTCTTCCGACCTGAACACAGATGTCGGCGGACTGAAAGCCATGCTTCTGGCAAGAGGAGATCACAGAGCCAATTACACGGATCTGGCCGAAGGAAAATATGACGGGGTATCCCAGTCCGTTGTCATGAACATCCAGGCAGAATTCGACCAGATGATCCACAACGTGGTGACGAAGGTGAACGATATTCTGGCGAAGGCTGCAGGAGTACAGACCGGAGATCTGGAGTTGGCAGACGGCACTAAATTAGAAAATGCCCGTTACTGCACGGTAGACCCGGACGGTTACATGCGCATGGAGGATGGCAGCCCCATCCAGCTGTTCACCAAGGTTACAACGGATGGGTATGAGAAAGTAAGTGTGAAGGAAGCGGACGGATCACTTAAGGACTACTGGGTCATGAAGAAAGAAGATCCGGACAGCCCTGAGAGCCTGTATACCATCGGCAATCTTCAGGTAAATCCGGCGCTGACGAAGGAGCCTTCCAAGCTTGGATTTCGTTTGGCAGACGGTTCCGAGGATAAGGAGACCGCAGATGCTTTGAAAGCGGCATTTACCGAGGAAGCCTACACGCTGAATCCTAATGTACAGAAAAAGACTACTTTTGTAGATTATTATACCGACCTGGTATCGCAGGTATCCAATTCCGGCTATGTATTCCGGAGTATTTATGAGAATCAGGTCAGCACCGTGGAAGCTACACAGAGCGCCAGAGAACAGGTTATCGGTGTATCCACGGACGAGGAACTGTCCAATATGATCAAGTTCCAGAACGCATACAACGCATCCAGCCGTTATATCAACGTGATCAGTGAAATGTTGGAACACATTCTTTCCACGCTGGGTGTGTAATGTGTAAGAAATAGGAGGTAAGTTATGCCCTCACAGTTTTTTGGATTAAATATTGCATATACGGGACTTCTGGCCAGTAATGCTGCCATGAATACCACTTCCAATAATATCGCCAATGTACAGACGGAAGGCTACAGCAGACAGCAGGTAACACAGCAGGCATCCAATGCCCTGCGTGTATTCCAGACCTACGGCTGTGCCGGTGCCGGTGTAGAGACACTGGCCATTGAGCGTATCCGGGATGAATTCTATGACGGAAGATTCTGGGATAACAATGCACAGCTGGGCGAATACGATATGAAGCAGTATTACATGCAGCAGCTGGAGACGTATTTTGATGATGACGGCAAGAGTACCGGATTCAAGACTATCTTCGATCA
>OLNM01002783.1_pt1 | contig 10506 bp, 10 predicted proteins | sample 1672391 | NCBI WGS metagenome assembly OLNM01 (sample SAMEA3136680, study PRJEB25190) | human gut metagenome | reverse complement strand
TGCATGTGTTAAGCACGCCGCCAGCGTTCATCCTGAGCCAGGATCAAACTCTCATGTTAAAAGTTTTAATCCAGCCAGAATATCTGGCTTTTCTAAATCAGAAACAAGTTCCTACCGGAATCTTGATTCAGGTTTTACTGTTTTTAAGGTTTGCTTTATTAAAAGCTGTTCGTTCATCTTTCGATGACTTGAATTATTACTCGCGAACTAAATCTTTTTTTGTAACCCGGAAGAAATCTTTGATTTCTTCTGAGCGAACTTGTTCGCTTTAGAATCTTTCAAGGTTATTCACTGTTCAGTTATCAATGTTCTTTGTTGTTTCCAGTAACTCTGATATACTATCATAATCATCTGTACTTGTCAACAACTTTTTTATTTTGTTTTGCTTCGTTTTGAAGTGGTTTGTTATCACTTACTTGCGACAGCTCGTTAATAATAACAAACCACAATTCATTTGTCAACATCTTTTTTGACAAAAAATTACATTTCTTTTTGTCAAAAATCACCATTCTATTTTTTATCTTCCAAGTGACATTGCCATTCTTCGGTAAGTATGCCGTTTTCCACGGATTGCAACACTATATGCTGTAATATTTTCCGGCAAAGCCATTCCCATATAACCACTGTCACCGATATGATGAATATCCGCACCTGCCATCTTGCACATCAATGCGATCTGACGGATTGTCTCTTCATCCGCTCCCTCCTGGGAAGTTCCGATCGTGGTCATCGCAAGTACACCTTTATTATGTGCGGTTTTGATCAATTCTGTGGCATGCTCCATGGTAAATCCCGGAACGGTACCCGGTGCCGGAAGTAAAAGGACATCTGCCCCTGCCTCAATAAATGCCTCAGCATCTTCTTTTGTCAGTATTTTTTCTCCCGATTCTGAGAGAATGCCGGATGCATGCATTTTTCCTGCTGTCAGGATCACTCTGTCGCCAACTGCCTCTTTTAAATCGGTTAACGCCTTTGTAATTGCACTCTTATCAACGCCAACACCCGGATTTCCGGTAAGAACGATCATATCAACGCCCATGTCCACTGCTTTTTTTGCATTTTCCACGGTTGCACGCCGCCCTTCTGTAAGACTCCAAACCGATTTTTCTCCATCTTCCCGGACTGCTGCCGGCTCTAAATTAATTGCAACCATCCTTCCCGTCAAACGTTTGATCTCATGTATGGTATCTTCCGGGGCAACTTCCGGTAATCCATTGATCACAGGATGATCCACGTCAAAAATATTCAGCATGATAATATCTGCACCAAGAGAAGTTACAAATTCTGCATTTGTAATATTCACTAACATTGGTGTCACTGTACCGATCGTCTCTGCTGCAAGCACTCTTCCTTCGCTGTCCGCAATGGACTGTAATAATTCTTTTTTATGATAGGCAGCCAGTTCTCTGGCTGAACAGTCAATATATCTTTTTCCCATTCCTTTTTCCTCTTTTCTGCCTGATGCAAAATGTCTCTGCTTTAAAATTTTCACTGTGCCTTCTGTGCAAACTCTGTGAAATATCTTTTATTTCTCTCATATTTCACATTCTCTGCATTTTCTAACACTTTATTGCGATACTCTTCTATTTTCTGCGATGTTATAAAGGAAATCTCCTGCGGCTGATCATACTTTCCCATATAAGAAAAAGATATATTTTCCTGCTCTTCCATGGATTTATAATTCATATATATGGTATAATCCTCATAACCGTTTACCATCTCCCAATAAATCCCGTAATCTTCTCCCTGCAGATGATACAGATTTAAATAGTCATGCAGACTGTCAAACTCCCTGTCAATATACTTTTCCTCACACCTTGATTTATAATATTCCTTTCCTGAATATTTCACATGATCACTGATTTCTCCTGGTAATGCCATTGCAATTACTATAAAATTAAATACCACGATCACTGACACTATGCATTTTATAACAAAAGGGAACACTTTTACGCTGTAATCTCCAGTTTCATCCCGAAAAGAAAAGGTGATATTAATTTTCTTCATATTCCCACCCCTTTCTCTCAAAAATTATTTTTACAAAAGTTTCCTCCTCATCATAATATCGATCGCACTTTACAAATTCATTCACTTCTTCCTCTGTCATTTCCAAAGTCCCCATTAATGTTGCAATCGTATTCTGCTGGATTTCACTGAAATATTTCTGGTTTTCCTGAAATTCAATTTCACTGATACGATAATCATCCTGAAGCAAAATTTCATGCGCATAGTATAGGATATCTTCCACTTCATATGCCCTTGGCGTTTTGTCACTTTCCCAGTCAGACTTCTCCCTTAAATCCATCACATCTTCTATAAAATGGCTGTATCTATCATAGATATCTACACGTTCTGTATACTTTTCATACCCGTCCTCTGCATAAACTTCATACTCATGCAGATACGCATCCAACGCTGCATTATCTCCCGTCTTGAAAATTTCTTCTGCTGCTTCTACCGATGCTGATCTTTTCTGATGTTCTGTATGCTTTTCATCCACATAGCCTAAAATGAAAAAGACAAGAAATAAAACAACAAGAAGTACAACTGCCAGCAAAAGAATGATATTCATAATTTTATTAGCAACATAAAGCGGCATGGAATGTAACACTTTTGCTTTGGTAAGAAGTGTTTCTTTTCTTGTTTCGTCTTCCTCCTTTTCCCATTCCATACCAAGTTTATTTGGCTCTCCACAATAAGGACATTTTGTCTCTCTGGCTGGATAATCATATCCACACTTTGAACATTTCATATACTTTACTCCATTTTGTCTTTTAATCGGCTGATTGCAAGTTTCTGTAACGCTTCTGTAATCTGATCTTTATCATCGTAAGTCGACCCACCGACTTTATCTATGCAGGACTTTATCTCATCCTCAGATATCTCGTAGTGTTCCTTCATATAATCATAACAATATTCTTTGTAATATGCCACAGCATCCTCTTCCTCATACTTGTAATATGCGTCCGCTGCCTCCTGACATTCATTTAATATACTAACGATGTAACTGATGTTGCTCAATGCATCTGCCTTATCATTCTCTACGATCCATTGCAGATAAGAATCATCCTCGTCATTCAGATAATTCAAATAACGCTGCATTCCCGCAATCTCTGTATATTTATCAAAATAAGACTGATAGGTATATTCCACTGTTTTCAGATATTCACAGATTCCCTCATAATCTCCGCTCTGATACAGGCTTTCTAATTTTTCCAGATTCTTCTGTTCTACCCGATAAGATACTTTATGGGAAATACTGGAAACAATAAATACAATGATACAGATCACTGCAACCATTATCACTGCTGCTATCCCAAGCTTTGCTGTCCACGACATTCCTTTGCCAGCCACTTTTTCCGGCATTTCCTTCCACCGTTTTTTTTCACGTTCCAGCTCATTCATCATGTCCTCATGCACCTGGACAGATTTGCCAAAGTTATCCCCACCACAATAAGGGCAGCGATCCTGCTCATCATCATATTCCGCCCCACAGTTTTTACAGATTATCATTGGTTCGTTTTCCCCCTATTTATAACAATGCTTTCTTACAAAATAGTAACATACCACCTGCATTACGATTGTTGCAATCCACGATGCCGGATAGGAAATAAACAGAAAATACAGTGATCTGTGCTGTGGAAAAAATGCAAAAATCCACAGAACACGCATTCCGACAGTTCCGATAATAGACAATACCATTGGCACTGCGGAATATCCCATTCCACGCAGTGCACCCGGAAAAAGATCCATAATACCGCACAGAAAATATGGAACTGTCGTGATGGATAAAATCTCAACACCACATTGGATCACGTCTGCTTCCTCTGTATAAATCTGTAATATTTCCGCTCCGAAAAAATACGCCCCGCATCCTAAAACAAGTGCTGCTCCCACCGATAAAATCATACAGTCGATCAGTACGCGGTCCATTCGTTTATACTTTCCAACACCAAAATTCTGACTTGTAAAACTCATACATGCCTGTGTCACAGAATTGATGGAAACATACAAAAATCCCAGAATATTGTTTGCTGCCGTGTAACCTGCCATTGCAGTCGAACCGAAAGAATTAACCGACGATTGTAGTAATGCATTGGAAAAATTGATAACGGTACTCTGTATGCCAGCCGGTATTCCGACCTGAAAAATCTGTTTCAGATAATAGCCCTTTATAGAAAGTTTTGAAAAAGAAAGCTTATAACTTCCCTCTGCTCTGCAAAGGCAGGTCAAAACCAGCACACAGGAAACCATCTGGGAAAACACGGTGGCGATTCCAACTCCCGCAACTCCAAGCCCAAATACAATCACTAATACCATATTTAAGCCTGCGTTGATCACTCCTGCGATGATCAGAAAATACAATGGTCTTTTTGTGTCACCCACTGCACGGAGAATCGCCGCGCCATAATTATACAGCATAAAAAACGGCATTCCCATAAAGTAAATCTGCATATAAAGCGTCGACAGTCCGATCACATCTTCCGGTGTTCCCATTAATTCCAATGCCCCTTTAGAAAAAACAAGCCCAACAAACGCCATGAGAATTCCGCTGATTAGCGCAAGCGTGATGGAGGTATGTACGGTCTCTGACATTTCCTCCCTGCGTCCGGCAGCAAAAAATCTTGCTGCAAGCACGTTTGCCCCAAGTGAGATTCCAATAAAAAGATTGGTAAAAACATTGATCAGTGCCGTTGTGGAACCGACTGCTGCAAGCGCTTCACTTCCACTGAATCTTCCCACAACAATAATGTCCACTGCATTGAACATTAACTGTAAAATGCCAGACAGCATCAATGGCAGTGCAAACGAAACCAGTTTATCCATTATGGAACCGTTGCACATATCAATTTCGTATTTATTACTTTTCAAAAAAATTGCTCCTCTCTACTTTTTATCTTCCTGTAACTTAAGACCCGGAAGGAATTTGAATGATTAATTTCTGTCCATCTTTTTCCATCATTGTCAATACTGGAATATGTTTTTTCCGCAGCTGATGTACGATTGGATATGTCTCAAACACATTTCCTTCCACATATACTGCCTCCGGCTTCTGTTTTAAAATCCGTTTCAGATTCTCTTTGACTTCGTTTTTCCACTGCTGCTTGTCCATCGCTGCTTCACCGTAAATTCCATCCACTGTAAGCTCTGGGAGCTGCATAAAATCCATATGTATCACCGTTGCCTCCTGCATTCCCGGAAGCTGCTTTAACAGCGGATCTATACAGGAATCCCCGCCGAGATTTACGATTGTCGGATTTTCATGATATAACTCCATGCTGATACGGCAGGCTTTCACCGCGTCCTCTAACATTCCCACCGTCATAAGAAATCCTCCCTTATGACAAAATCCTGCACTCTGTAATCCGGTAACCTGTTCCAATTCTTCATTTTCAAGACCAAGCCACTCTGCCGGAAAACTGCATTTGTAATTCATGGAATATTCCTTCTTCTGTGGTTGTATACAGTATCCACCACGATTGGATGGGAATATGACAAATGCAATCTCCGTCTCCGACAACCGCTTCTGACACGGCACAAACTCCGGTAAAATCAGAATCTTTGCATCTTCGCTGTCCCTTTTACCAGATGTAACCGCCTGCCGGTGTTCTTCTAAAATCTCCTCCACGCGCCTGTCTGCCCGCTCATTTCCGCGATAACGCTCAAATTTGTTTTCAAGGATCATGCCTGCAACGCTTACTGCCTGAAAAAATGCCTCATCATTTCCACCCTGTGCATCCCAGGTCGGATTGAAATTGCCAATCAGGTTTGCAAGCTCATTTTTCTCCCCCGTGTTATCATTATGATCCAGCGGCTGCACAAAAGCCTCGTCAAACTCCTCTGCCAGCTCTTCCCCAAGGATCTCTGCACCGACTGCCTCCCACAACAATCCAAACGCAGCGTATGGCACACCGTTTTCCCGGACTCTGCTGTCCCTCTGATGATGGTCATACGCACCTCTTCCAATATCAAACACAATTCCATCGAAATCATCCGGCACACGATTTCCACGTAAAATCGTAATTTCCGGATTTATATAAAATAAAAGTGCTGCCGAAAACACATCATCCGCATGAAATTTTCCTCCATGCGTAAATGCCCTGGCATCTTTTTTCTTAATCTGCTCCATTAATTCGTTCATTGCAAAATTCTTCTTTCTTTTCTGTGATTATTCTGAAATTTCCTCGATCAAAACTTTTCTGTTTATTACGCCTTTTTTCAATTGCATGACATACACATGAAAATCCAGCGTATCCTTTGCGGTCGTAAACGGCTCTTCGTGCAGTACCTCCGCATGGATTCCCGCACGCTCCAATTCTTCTTTCCGTTTTTCTGCCCGCCCTAAAAGTTTCCCGATATTTTCATCCTCTTTTTCGCCAAAAGATCGATTAGGATAAACGGATGTCGCTTTTTTTAACCTCTCTGTGATCAGATCCACTACTTTTGCATGCGCATTCCGATGTAATAAAACTGCAAGACACCTTGCAACAACAGGATATGGATACCTTTCATAAAAATATATCCATTTTTCAATTTTTCTGTCACCCACCTGCTCTGCCATCTCTTTCATCAAGGAAAATGCACCATCCGACGGTATCCATGGATTGTCTCGCGGCACAATGTACTGCTTTGAAACCGCCGGATAACAGGTATAATTCAGAGGTGGAAAATAGGCTAACTGCACGAGTTTTCGTTCTTCCTCATTGCAGACAGCCTCACCAAGATACTCATATTTATCCCATAATACCGCAATACGAAATTCCAGTTGCCGCAGATTTTCATAACCTTTTCTCCAAAAATGCGCAATATCACCATAATTATACAGATTTGTTTCCAGCTCCAGCGTTTTAAAAAGGATAGTGACAACACAATCCTCCTCTTCCTGTCGGACAACAAGTGCGTAATCATCCCCATCGCGATAAAAAGAGGCCTCAATAGCCCCTTCATAATCTTCTTTGTATGTACCTGTCATTCTTGCTTCCTTAAAAACAAGAAAGCTTTCTATCGTGTCATTCATCTGATATACCAGACGAATATCTGTTTTATCCGTGTTCTTTTCTTTTGCTCCTGTCTGATCCGGCAGCAAAAGTTCAAATTCATTCTGGCTTAACAGCCTTTTTAACATCTCAAATGTATCCAATGAGAGTCTCCTTTTTCCTGTTGCAATACTTTTTATTCATTATATAAAAATCCCTCCGGCTTGTCTATATGCGCAGCTTTCTTTTTATTGCCCTGCGCTTTTCGTCATGCCGTGAGGGATGAGTCGTAGCTGTCGTCCGCGATCTGGATGACAAATTCTTTTGTATAGCCTGCAATCTGCGGAATTTTTTTCTCGTCCAGCTGTTGTATAAAATCCATTTGAAATCCATGCATTTCAATGATTTTTTTTGCAATCGAAAGTCCTAGTCCGCTTCCGCTTCCACTTTTTCTGGAAACATCTCCTTTTGTAAATGGTTCAAATAAATGTTCCGCAAGCTCGCCCGGAATTCTCCTGCCACTATCTGCCACAAGAATATAAATGTATCCATTTTTCCGGTACATACCAATCTTTATATGCGTCCCCCTCTCATTGTGCTTCATTGCATTATTCAAAAGATTCGTGATCACTCTGGAAAACTGGATTGGATCAACGGATACCGAAACCACTTCTTCCGGAATATCAATCTCGAATTCCATCCCTGCATCTTCAAAGTCTGCATAAATGAGTGCAGCATTTTCACGTAACAGTTCACTCAGATCTGTTTCTTTTCTGTCCAGTGAAAAACCTTCACTGTCTAATTTTACATACTCAAATAATAAATGGATCAGATCGTTCATCCTTGCCGACTTATTCTGTATTGCCTGCAAATACTCCAACTGTTTCTCCGGCTCCACCACCATTCCGTCTGTCAGTGCTTTTGCATAACCGTTTACCGTTGTCATCGGCGTTCTGAGATCATGTGCAATGTCTGATAGCATCAGATTTCTTTTACGGTCAAACTCTTTCTGTTCCTCCTCCCTCTCTCTCTGGATCTGACGAAACTCTTTAATCGTTATTTTTGCAAAACAAACTGCCCCTGACACATACGGGGTTAAAATTACCAACACTACTACAAAAGCAACCAGAAAAAGCAGAATTGCCTGCCCTCTGTTTAATTCATAAAAAGAAAAATTAGTTTTTCCAGCGGAAACGGTATGCATGAAATTTTTTTGCATTTGTTCCAAAGCCGCCTGTACCATCTCATGAAGCGGTGATGGAAACATTGCATTCAATGCTCCTAAGATCAGTAACATTAAAACTGCAGACAGGAAGAAGATCACGCCGGAGCCGAGCAAAAGCGGATTTTCTTCCACGCCCGGAAAAAAATATAGCAGTACGTTAGGCAGCACAAATCTGTTGACCAGAAAAGTCAACAGATATTCCACAACTCCAACAACTGCTAGTATTTCAATAAATTTTTTGATCAAAAACCACTGTAAATCATTCTGTTTCTTCATTTACTTCTCCAAGCGATATCCCAGACCACGGATTGTCTGAATATAAGCGGAAGGATTATCATCCAGTTTTGCCCGCAGCTTACTGATGCAGACCATAATGTTATTGTCTGCCACAATATAATCTTCCCCCCATCCATGTTCATAAATCTGCTGTTTTGTAAAGACTTTGCCCGGATGCTTCATTAACAGTTCCATGATGCGATATTCCACAGAGGTCAGCTGTATGATTTTGTCTCCTTTTTTCAGAGTACACGCGTCCTGATTCAATACCAGATCCCGAACAGCTAAATTTCCCTCCTGAACCACTTTTGTTCCAAGAGAATAAAAACGCCTAATGTTAGAATTCACTCTGGCAACTGCCTCTAAAGGATTGAACGGTTTTGCCAGATAATCGTCTGCTCCCAGATTTAATCCCAGGATTTTTTCCGAATCTGCGTCCTTCGCTGACAAAATGATCACTGGAATATTACTCTCTTTGCGAATCTGCTGCAATACATGATAGCCGTCTATCTTCGGCATCATAATATCCAAAATACATAATGCCGGCTGCTCTGCCCGCAATAAATCGAGCGCCCGCTGTCCGTCCTCCGCTTCTATTACATGATAGTTTTCATTTTCCAGATAAAGCCGGAGAAGATTTCTAATCTCCGGCTCATCATCTGCGATCAAGATTTTGTAATCCATCCGTAGTTGTTCTCCTAATAATCCGTTCTGTCCTCAAACGGCTGATCGATATTCTGATTTTCAAATCTATTCGGCATCTCTGTTGTCTGCTGATTCATTGCAGTATTCTGCTGGTAAGGTGCCGGATTCTGAATCTGCTGATACGGAGTTCTGTATCTTAAAGCTTCATATAATGCGGCATGTGTTCCATCTTTGTATGGCTGCACATAAAAGATTCCCAGGATTCCCATTGTCATTCCAGATAAAATATCCCATCCAATGAATGATAAATCCAAAACAAATGCATTCCATTTCTGTCCCTGCATCATTCTCTTACTCTCTGCAAATGCCTCCTCTTTTGTCATCTGTGGATTGTCTGCCAGCAAATATGGGATCATCTGGTATTCATATGACTTTACAATGCCAGGAATAATAAAAAGCATTGACCACAAAACAGTATACAGATCACGGAAAAACATTGTCTTTGCAATATTTTTATAATTGTTATCAAATGCGTATCCGGCATTTCCCACTAAAGCTGCCTCATTGAGGTTTCTTAAATAGAAACGTTTACATCCCACTTCCAATGGATTAAAAATAAATGCATCCAAAAGAATTGTAACAGTCATAATGATCACAAATACAATCATGAAGATCACAACAAAAATGACTCCTGCAAAAAGAAGTGCTGTATGATCTGTATTGTCATAGACATCATTCATCTCATACCAGATATCATCTGCGTCATCATAAAAATCATCATAGGAGTCCGAGGTAATATCACTTCCGTCACTTCCTAAAGCTGATGACATAGCCGAACCTGCACTTCCTGCGCCACTGCCGCCTCCTATCAAAAGCGCCAGCAGTAAACTGATCAGCACACTTCTCCAATAGTTTCTTTTAAATGCAAACTTTGCTCTGTCTTTTAATTCCGCTCTCGTCCACATATTTTTTCCTCCTCTTATCTTTGATGATGCCATCTTAACACGTAAATCTTACTTTCCAACTCGAATAACCTTAAGGTTACCTTAATTCATTGTTTCCAGTAATTTATCTTTTTTATTATACCATCTTATGGAATTTTCCGCATTAAAAAGGATTCATAAAATCTGCATATACAAAAATAGCCCTAAACCCTTGATTTTTCAAGAATTTAAGACTATTTAGCATACGTGCGCGAGAAGATTCGAACTCCCGACACCTTGGTCCGTAGCCAAGTGCTCTATCCAGCTGAGCTACGCACACATATTCTATTAACTTCTTCTCATCTATTATAACACTCTTGTCAAGTGCCCTTTCGATGAATGCCGGCGACCGGAATCGAACCGGTACTGTATCGCTACAACAGGATTTTAAGTCCTGCGC